>CDZD01031699.1_pt1 | contig 238469 bp, 210 predicted proteins | sample 554771 | NCBI WGS metagenome assembly CDZD01 (sample SAMEA3182069, study PRJEB8094) | gut metagenome | biome: human; feature: gut; material: Stool; isolation source: human stools | place: Canada | collected 2011-11-08
TCCACCTCTTCCCATTCCGAACAGAGAAGTTAAGCCCGCCTGCGCCGATGGTACTGCAATGCAATGCGGGAGAGTAGGAGGCCGCCTTTTTTTTCAGAGTTGAGTCCCTGACGTCAGTAATGATGTCAGGGACTCTTTTTTTGTTTGGTTCCACGGAGTATGGGACTTATGAGACTAATAAGGCTAATGTGACTTATGGCACGGATGAGGAATGATAAGTAATGGAATCCGTTATTTTGAAATGAAATATCCGATAAATTATGAAGTTGTAATTAAAATATACCAAAGTTGCAGGAAGAATCTGTTGTTGTTTCTATGTTGCATGCTTTTTGCTGTAGGTGGAGTATATATGATAATTGACGAGGATGAATCTTGCAGGTTTGTGATTAAATTTATAGTGTGCTGGCTTAGTGTGATATTTTTTTGAGGAGTTGGATCGTTCTTGGGTGTCACCACTCTTTATAAAACCAAAAAACGCATACCATATTTAATTATCTATGATGACAGGGTGGAGCATTACGTGCAATTTAAAGCAGGGTATAATACAATATATCTTGCAGATATAAAGAGTTTCAGACTAATTAAAATAAATAGTACCATGCAAATAGCCATTGACTACAAGGACGCATGTCTTTTGAAGAAAATGAAATCTAGAACCACTTCAGGTATAGTCAAAAAGTAGATGGCATTTAATTTCTATGTAACAGGAGCTATTGAAACTATATATGTCTCTAATCTTATAATGAAGGGAAATGATATTTGCCATCTGTAGAATGAACGCCTGAACGGACAGAAGATGTCTGGATGAAAGGCAATCTTGAACATAATGAGAAAGGACTTTTATTTTCGCCGGCTAATTGTGCATCGAAACGGGATATGTGGAACGGAACTATTGTTCCTTACCGAAATTGCTCTAAAAACGCTCTCATGCACGCTTTGTCAGTTCAATTCTGAATGTTGTGCCTTTGCCTATTTCTGAGTTTTTCACGAATATGCGGCCTTTATGATATTCCTCAACGATTCGTTTTGCCAACGACAGTCCCAGGCCCCAGCCGCGTTTTTTAGTTGTAAAGCCAGGTTTGAAAACATTTCTTATGTTCTTTTTCTTTATACCTTTGCCTGTGTCAGTAACTTCAATGATTACTCTCGATGCCGTTTCCTCGACGTGAAGCGTTATTGTGCCGCATCCTTCCATTGCATCTACAGCGTTTTTACACAAATTTTCGATTACCCATTCGAAGAGCGAACTGTTTATTCTTACTGTTATGTCGTTTTCGGGAAACTCTTTTATGAAGGTTACCTTTGACGAAGTACGCCGGTCCATGTAGTCGATTACATGAGTCATGACGTCCATGAGGCTTGAAGGAACAGGCTCCGGCAGTGAACCAATCTTTGAGAAACGCTCGGCTATAAGTTCAAGTCTCTTGACGTCTTTATCCATTTCGGGTATCAGCTCGTCGTCAGGATAATTCTCCTTTAATATCTCTGTCCATGCCATAAGGCTCGAAATAGGCGTGCCGAGCTGGTGGGCTGTTTCCTTGGACAGACCTACCCACACCTTGTTTTGCTCTGCCTTTTTGGATGTAAGCAGTGCGAATATCGCAACAACTACAAACAGCATGACAACTCCAAGCTGGATGTAAGGATATGTAGACAGGCGTTTCAGAATGACAGAATCGTCGTAGCACACGTTGATATAATCATTCTTAAGGCTGTCGTCGAGATAAATCCTGATGAATTTTCCTTCGTTAAGCAATTTTTCGCTTATGCTTCCGGCATTTTTCAGGCTGTCCTCATAATTTACGCCTTTAAGGTTGACGTTGCGGTAAATCTGCACGTTGCGTTTCGAGTCGGTAACAATTACCGGTATGGTGTTGTTTTCGTTGATGACCTTAAGGACAAGATTGAGATCAGTGTTTTCGTCTGCCTTGTTAAGCGAGCGCATGGCTTCAGCCCATACCTCCATCTTGTTGTGTTCTTCGTCGGCAAGCTTCTTTACAAGATTATTGGACACAATAAGAGAAGCAACGGCAATAATTATGGCCGCCAGCACGAGTATTATCTTCACCTGTCTTATTCGGTCTGTCCACTGCATACAGTTTTATAACGCCTTAAAAATAATAATATTGTTTGCGCGCGCATTAAAATGATGCCACAGGCTTCGCATCGGCATTGAGCATGCAGCATGATTCAGCTGAAAGAAAAGGATTGGGCGGAACGCATGTTTAAACTATTCTGCTTAGTTAAATAGACCGTTTACATTGTTAATAAACTAAGCTGTTTAGTTAAAAGTGCGTCCGTTTTAATTTTATTAACACGCATATTTTTGCATATAACTAATCTATTTAGTTACTTTGCGGTAAACAAAAAACAAATAGCTATGAAATCATTGACAAACAAAGAAGAAGAGATAATGAACCATTATTGGGACAAGGGCGAGATGCAGATACGCGAGCTGCAGGCTTTGTATGACGATCCGAAGCCGCATGTAAACACGCTTTCAACACTTGTGCATATACTGGAAGACAAAGGCTTCCTGTCGCACCGCAACCTGAAGACACGCACATATGCCTATTTCCCGAAGATATCGCGCGAAGGCTACAAGCGCGGTTCGCTTAATAACGTTGTCAACAAGTTCTTCGGCAAGTCGTATCTTGGAGTGGTGTCAACACTTGTGAGCGAAGAGAAAATATCGCTCGACGAGCTGAAAGACCTCATAAAAAAGGTTGAGGAGAACAAAAAATGAAGAAACTGCTGCTGACATTGTTGCTCGCCTTGTGTATTTCTGCAAGCTCTTTTGCCGACGGAAAACTGCCGAAACTTCTCATAGACGGCTGCTTCTTTAACGAAATGCCGTCGGATGTTGACGGAAAACAGGTTGGTGTAATAATCCTGTCGGACCAGGACGGCAACAAAATCATGGCGATAAAGGGCGTCAAGCTAAGTGACGAATCTAAGCGCTATGCCGTGAAGAAGGAAGATGTGCCCAACGCCGACTACTGGATTGAGCAGGCGCAGGTAAGAGAATCTATGGCAATGAAGATGGTTTACAACGTGCCGAAGAAGACCAGAGTTGCCGAAGGCGACACGATAGGGCAGTTCAGCGTGAAGGATGTAGACGGACGTGTGTGGGACAACGCATCAACCAAGGGCCGCGCGCTGGTGCTCAACTTCTGGTATACGGGCTGCGGACCGTGCATAAGAGAAATGCCCGAGATAAGCAAATGGAAAGGCGAGTGTCCTGATGTAAACTTCCTTGCCGTTACGTATAATTCGTTTGAAGAAATAAAAGACATCGTAGAACGGCAGAACTTCAGGTTCACGCAAGTTGCCGGCGACAGAACGCTTTGGGAGATGTTCATGGTGCAGCAGACGCCTACGACGGTGCTGATAGACAAGGACGGAGTGGTGCGCAAGCTGGTCATAGGAACCAACGGCCAGAAACGCCACGACATGTTTGAGGCTATAAAGGAAGTTTCGGCCGTGCGCTGAGACCGGTTTGAGGATAAAAATACGGATAAAAAACGATAATGCCATGGGAATGTTTTTCATATATTCGATAAAGGTGGCTATATGCCTGGCGGCTTTCTACCTGTTTTACAAACTGCTGCTCAGCCGCGACACGTTTCATGCGTTCAACCGCGCCACGCTGTTGCTGCTCATGCTGCTGTCGCTCGTGCTGCCGTTTGTGAACATATCTGTGGACGAGCCAACCGTGGCTTACGACGGAATGGTGCAGATAGAGCAACTGCTGGCCATGGGCGTTGTAGACGACGGCCCTGCGCCCTCGGGGCCGACGCTCATACAGGTGCTCTTCGCCATATATATAATAGGTGTGGCCTTGTTCCTTGTAGGCGAGATATGCTCGCTCGTAAGGCTGCATAGGCTTATCTCGGGAAAATACTCTGTTACAACCGCCGAAGGCATAAAGATAGTAGTGATTGATGATGACGTGGCGCCGTTCAGCTGGTTTAACAACATTGTGATAAGCAGGAGCGACTATGAAAGCGGACGCAGCGAAATACTAATACACGAAAAGGCACACATAGCACGCCGCCACTCGCTCGACATAATGCTGTGCAACATGCTGCTGATATTCCAGTGGTTTAATCCCGCCGCATGGCTGCTGCGCCGCGAGCTGCAGAACATACACGAGTATGAGGCCGACGAGGCCGTGATACAGAGCGGTGCCGACGCATCCGAATATCAGCTCCTTCTGATACGCAAGGCCGTGGGCGAGCGGCTATTCAGTATGGCAAACAATCTAAATCATAACTCACTAAAAAAACGAATAACTATGATGCTGATTAAAAAGTCTAACCCGTGGAACCGCGCCAAGATATTGCTTACCGTTCCCGTTGCGGCCGTTGCCGTAGTGGCTTTTGCCACGCCGAAGGCCGAAAGCTTGAGTAAGGAGATAGAGCACGACAGCAATGCTCTCGTAAATTCTGTTGTTAGAAGCATGCCGGGCACGGCCGAGCATCTGACCATGAGCACTGGCGAGGCCGGCGCCGCAGGCATGCCGGCTGAAGCCGCTGCGGCGGAGACTGCTGCCGCCGACAGCCTCAGGGGGCGTGTGGCCGGCGTTTCTGCAGGCAACTCAAAAGATGACGGCCGTGTGTTCGACGTTGTCGAGGAGCAGCCGCGCTATCCCGGCGGAACTAATGCCCTTATGGCATACCTGCGTGATAACATAAAATACCCTGCCGAAGCCGCCAAGGCCGGCATACAAGGCAAGGTGATAGTGCAGTTTGTTGTAGGCAAGGACGGCACCGTTAGAGATGTCAAGCCAATAAGAAACATCAGTCCGGAGCTCGACGCCGAGGCTGTCAGAGTGGTTGCCGCCATGCCAAAATGGGTGCCGGGCTATCAGCGCGGCGAGGCAGTAAACGTGCGTTACACCTTGCCAGTGAACTTCCGCATGGACGGCGGACCTGACAGCGAAAGCCAGAAAGCCGCCGGCAGCAATATTGCCTTTAGCGATGATGTTTATTATGTCGTAGACGGTGTGCACGTCAGTACCGCCGAGCTGAAAAAGATAAGCGCAGATAAAATAAATAGCATAGAGGTGTTTAAAGGCGAGTCTGCCGTTGAAAAATTTGGCGAACAGGCCAAGAACGGCGCCATTGTGGTAAGCACCAAGAAATAAGATGAAGATGCATCGGCCGCCCGGGCATGTTCCGGCCGGCATCGCTAAGATATACTTTTGTTGCCTCACGCCACAGGCTCATAACGGCGTGCAGAGCCAACAGACAGGGCGATGGATGCCTGCTGGTTTTCAAAAGGTGGCCTTTTGCGTTGCGAAAGGCCACCTTTCAGCATGTAAAAGACCATGTTTTAGAGCGTAAAAGACGGCCTTTTGCAACACATTGATACACAATGCGTTACACGGACGACTGAAACAGCCTGCCAAATGGTAGCCGGGGCACCGTAAAGGGGCGCATGCCCGGTGTGAAATTTATAAATGCCGGAGCCGTATTAAGTGCCTTCAGTGTGCACCGTGAGCCATAAGCCGTGCCGCGCAACCTATGTGCCGTTTAGGCGTTTGGTATATGTCCGCCATGCCTGCGCAGCCATATTTTAAGGCATATGCACGCACCGGCAGTAGGCATTTGCGGCATATAATTATGCGGCACGTGCCATTTGTCAATACTTTTAACATGCTCCTAAACAGCAGATAAATGCTGCAACATGGTGAAACAATGCCACTTTAGTCTATAAATACATGAAATTTTCGGCATTTGTAATACAAGAATAAAAAATAATTTGTAACTTTGCAGCCCAAAGGCGATGCGTGTGGAAGAAGCACCCGGGGTGCTGCTGTAATTCCGTGCGCATGAAGTCATTTATTTTATTCATCAAAAAATGTGCAGTTTAGAGTCTTTTAAAATTGATTTGAAAGGTCTTAAGGAGGGCGAAACCATCTTTAAGTACGACCTCGACAATGCTTATTTTGAGGCTGTAGACGGTCCTGAGGTAAGGAGCGGAGCGGTAGAGGTGGAGCTGAGAGTTCAGCGCACGTCAGAGTATTTCGAGCTCAACTTCCACTCAGAAGGCACAGTCAATGTTCCGTGCGACATCTGTCTCGACGACATGGAGCAGCCCGTAAGCTCTGACAACAGGCTGACGGTTAAGTTTGGAGAAGAATATTCAGAAGACGACGACCTCATAACGGTAGAGCGCGACGAAGGCCGGCTCGACGTTTCATGGTTTATATACGAGTTCATAGCCCTCAGCATACCCATTAAGCATGTGCATGCACCTGGAAAATGCAACCCTGCGATGATAAAAGCTCTCGAAGAGCATTCAGCTGCCCGAAGCAGTGATGGCGATGAGGAGAAGCCCGTGGACCCGCGTTGGAGTGAATTAGAAAAATTAAAAACAATAATTAAAGATTAAAAGAAAATGGCACATCCTAAAAGAAGACAGTCAAAGACACGTACACTTAAAAGAAGAACTCATGACAAGGCTGTAGCTCCTACACTGGCAGTATGCCCTAACTGCGGCGCTTATCATATTTATCACACAGTTTGCCCGACATGCGGTTACTACAGAGGTAAGATCGCTATTGTAAAGGAAACAGCTGAATAATGGAGAAAATAAACGCAATAATCACAGGAATCGGCGGTTACGTTCCTGACTATGTCCTCAACAATGAGGAACTGTCAAGAATGGTAGACACCAACGATGAGTGGATTATGACGCGTGTCGGCATCAAGGAGCGCCGCATCCTCACCGAGGAAGGCCTCGGCACGTCATACATGGCGCGCAAGGCTGCAAAGCAGCTCCTTAAGAAAACGGGCGTCGACCCCGATACCATCGATGCTGTCATCGTTTCCACCTCGACAGCCGATTATGCTTTTCCGTCAACAGCATCTATCGTTATAGGCAAGCTGGGACTGAAAAACGCGTTTGCTTTCGACTTTTGGGCTGCTTGTTGCGGCTTCCTCTATTCGTTCGACGTGGCAACGTCGATGATACAGAGCGGACGCTACAAGAGGATAATAGTAATCGGAGCCGACAAGATGTCGTCAGTTGTCGACTATAAAGACCGCAGCACATGCCCTCTCTTCGGCGACGGTGCGGCAGCGGTTCTCGTAGAAGGCACAACTGAGCAGAACATCGGTGCGATGGACTCTTACTTCCGTGCCGACGGAAAGGGACTTCCCTTCCTCCATCTTAAGGCCGGCGGTTCGGTATGTCCTCCGTCACACTTCACGGTCGACCACCGTCTGCATTACCTCTATCAGGAGGGACGCACAGTGTTCCGCTATGCCGTTACAAGCATGAGCGACGACTGCGCACTTATTGCAGAGCGCAACAACCTCAACAAGGACAACATCCGCTTTGTGGTTCCTCATCAGGCCAACATCCGCATCATCGAGGCTGTGGCCAAGCGTCTTGAGCTGCCCATGGAGCAGGTTATGGTCAACATTGAGCACTTCGGTAACACCAGTGCGGCTACTATTCCGCTCGCAATCTGGGAGAACGAGCATCTGCTCAAGAAGGGCGACAACCTCATCATGACGGCATTCGGCGCCGGATTCGTTCACGGAGCTTCTTACTACAAGTGGGCTTACGACGGATCAGACTTTGTCGGAAAATAGACAGAAAGATAATATCAGATAGAAAGACGACGCATCTGCCCTTATATGGCAGGTGCGTTTCTTTTTTTGTGCCATGCCCGTGCGCGGCGTCATTCAGTGGCGTGCGCACGGGCATGGCTTGTCCTGAGGCATAGATGTCGTGCGTGCCGTCAATATTCTTTCATATTGAATGTTTTTACTCCGAAGTTTCGTAAATATTGTTGCCGGTATGGTCCGAAAGGTTAACATAAGGTAAAAAGTGGCCCGCAGAGAGCAACATGTCGAAAAACTTCGTACATTTATGGCGTAAATCTTAACATTTATAGGCTATGAACAGAATATGGGAATCAGCAATCATTGCGGCAGGCATCGTTATATTGGGCCTCTGCATCAAGTCGGGTTTCGACAATTTTACCAACAAAGACCGCAAGGTTACAGTGAAGGGACTTGCCGAGAAGGAGGTGGCGGCCGACAAGGTTACATGGCCGATACTTACAAAGGAGCTGGGCGACAACCTGCCGGAGCTATACACGCGCATAAACGCTACCACGGCCAAGGTGAAGAGCTTTCTGACGCAGAACGGCATCAAGGAGAGCGAAATCAGCGTCAACGCCCCCGTGGTGATCGACCTTAATGCCGACCAGTACAGCATGGCAAAGCGCAACTACCGTTACAACATAACGTCAACGGTTACCGTTACGTCGCGCAACGTGAAGCTCGTAAGAAGCATCATTGCGCGTCAGGGCGAACTGCTTAAGCAGGGCGTGGCCGTTGTCGACGGCGGATATGGCAGCGGAGTGTCTTATGAGTATGTCTCGTTCCAGCAGATGAAGCCTAAGATGATGCAGGAGGCTATAAAGAACGCAGAGCAGACGGCGGCACAGTTTGCCGAAAACAGCAACAGCAAACTCGACAAGATTATGACTGCCGACCAGGGACAGTTCTCTATAGACGATCGCGACAGCAACACGCCTTACATAAAGAAGGTGCGTGTGGTTACCACGGTTACGTATTCGCTGAAGGATTAGCGCGGGGCGATGCGCCGGTGTTTAAGTCATTAGGGCGTTGCAGTCAGATGCGTTGTGCATGCCGTGGATGTAATTTCGCCGTATGGCTTAAACAGTGAGATCGTATGAGAAATGTGATTTTAATTTAGGTTCTTGTAGCCTAAAAAATTGAGTTGGTTTAAATAAACAAAAGACTTCGCCGGACATCAGCCTGCGAAGTCTTTTTTATTTCGTCAGAAGCTCGGCTCTGCTTTTCCTCGCTTCATTTTGTCGAAATAGAACACGTCTGCATGAAGTTCGTTTGCATCGGCATGGTAGAAATGGCCGAATCTTCCGTTTGCGCAGTTGTTGCCATAGTATATTTCTATTTCGATATATGGTGTCAGATTTCCGTTTTCTTCTGTGCAGTACAATTTCCAGTCTCCTTTGGTCGTATCGTTTTTCAGTATTCGCCAATCAGTGTAGGTGTCTTTACCGTTGATTTTTACAATTTCTCTTGTTACAATCTTTGTTATATGTACGTTCTTTCTGTCTTTTCCGAGATAGATATATTCGTAAATTTTTCCTGTACTGTCAGACACCTCGTTATACCATTCGCCACAAGTGATGTCGAAATACCTTTCGTTAAGCTCTTTAGTTGCTTTGTTCGCTTCGGTTACGATGAGGTGTGGTTCAGCTCCATCGCATGAACAAAGGCCGATGGCCACAATAAGAAAGATGAAAAAATTCTTGACCATAATAATATTTTTTAGTTTAATTTACTATTGTTATAACGTGCCTTCCGTTACTTTATTGTGTTATCGAATATATTGACATGCGGATTGCTTAACGTCCTGATAATGTGGTGATTAATGCAGGCTTCGGACGCTTTTTCCTGTTGGCGTATGGCAACGTGTTCCAAGTGTCAGTTTAACATCTTTTATCTTGATTTCTTGCCACATGCAACCTGCTTAGTTGGTTGTGCTGAAAATTTTTCGTATATTTGCAGACTTAGATTATAATCTTTTATTCAAGCAAAATAAAAATACAGATGCACAAGGCAGGATTTGTAAACATTGTAGGTAATCCTAACGTGGGCAAGTCGACGCTGATGAATCAGCTTGTAGGCGAGCGCATAAGCATTGCCACATTCAAGGCGCAGACCACGCGCCACCGTATAATGGGCATCGTCAACACGGACGACATGCAGATTGTGTTCTCCGACACCCCGGGAGTGCTCAAGCCAAACTATAAGCTGCAGGAGTCGATGTTGGCTTTCTCTGAGTCGGCACTTAAAGACGCCGACGTGCTGCTCTATGTAACCGACGTGGTGGAGAACCCCGAAAAGAACATGGACTTCCTTGAGAAGGTGCGCAAGATGACTATTCCGGTGCTCCTGCTTATCAACAAGATTGACGAGAGCGACCAGCAGAAGCTCGGCGACCTGGTTGAGCTGTGGCATAAGCTGCTGCCCGAGGCTGAGATTCTGCCCATATCGGCAAAGAATAAGTTTGGCATCGACATGCTGTTGAAGCGCATTAAGGAGCTGCTGCCCGACTCTCCGCCTTATTTCGACAAAGACCAGCTCACCGACAAACCGGCACGTTTCTTTGTGAGCGAAATAATACGCGAGAAGATTCTGCTCTATTACGACAAGGAGATACCTTACTCTGTTGAGGTCAGCGTGCAGTCGTTCAAGGAAGACGAGCGCCACATACACATACGTGCGGTAATATATGTTGAGCGCGACTCGCAGAAAGGCATTATCATCGGACATCAGGGCGTGGCCCTGAAGAAGATGAGCACCGAGGCACGCAAGACTCTTGAGAAGTTCTTCGGCAAGAGCATCTACCTCGAGATGTTCGTCAAGGTTGACAAAGACTGGCGCAGTTCCAAGAAAGAACTCGACAACTTTGGCTACAATCCGGAGTAATCACGTATTGTTGTTTTCGGCTTCTTGACATGCTCCAATATGGCATTCCTGATGCTTTGAATAAACAGATAAAGAGTGAAGCTATAATAAATATAAACCAGAGGGAGATGTGTTGGCCTCCGTTTCGGCCGTCGTGCGGCAGGACTCAGCGTCCGGCATGCGTATCAAGGATGAATCCCGGCAGGCTTGATCTCTCTAAAACAAATGACAAATGGCAAATTTAGTAGCAATAGTAGGACGCCCTAATGTAGGTAAGTCTACGCTTTTTAACCGACTCACAAAGTCGCGTCGTGCTATAGTCAGCGACACCGCCGGCACCACACGCGACCGTCAGTACGGCAAGTGCGAGTGGAACGGAAAGGAGTTTTCCGTTGTCGACACCGGAGGATGGGTGGTAAAGTCGGATGACATCTTTGAAGAAGAAATACGCAAGCAGGTGATTATAGCCACCGAAGAGGCCGACCTGGTGCTCTTCCTTGTTGACGTTACAACCGGTCTGACCGACTGGGACGAGGACGTGGCTGCCATCCTGCGCCGTACAAAGCTGCCGGTTATCGTGGTGGTCAATAAGGTTGACAACAACGACCTGCAGTATAGTGCTGCCGAGTTCTATAAGCTCGGACTTGGCGATCCGCAGTGCATAAGCAGCGCCACGGGCAGCGGCACGGGCGATTTGCTCGACCTCATGCTTACAAAGTTCAAGAGCGACAGCGGCGAACTGCTCGAAGACGGCATTCCTCGCTTTGCCGTTGTCGGCCGTCCTAACGCCGGCAAGAGCAGCATCATCAATGCCTTTATAGGTGAAGACCGCAACATTGTAACCGAGATAGCCGGCACTACGCGCGACAGTATCTATACGCGTTACGACAAGTTCGGCTTCGATTTCTACCTTGTCGACACTGCCGGAATACGTCGTAAGAACAAGGTTACTGAAGATCTTGAGTTCTACAGCGTGATGCGTTCTATCCGCGCCATCGAAAACTCGGACGTCTGCATACTTATGATCGACGCTACACGAGGCATCGAGGCACAGGACATGAACATCTTCCAGCTTATACAGAAGAACAACAAGTCGCTCGTGGTTGTGGTGAACAAGTGGGATTTGGTAGAGAACAAGGACCAGAAGGTTATCGACACCTTCGTTACTGCCATACGCAACCGCATGGCTCCGTTTACCGACTTCCCCATAATCTTTGCCTCGGCACTTACAAAGCAGCGCATATTCAAGGTGCTCGAAACAGCCAAGCAGGTTTATCTCAACCGCAAGGCCAAGATCGGAACCACCAAGCTCAACGAGGTTATGCTGCCGCTGATTGAGGCTTATCCGCCACCATCGATAAAGGGCAAGTATATCAAGATAAAGTATTGCTCGCAGTTGCCCAACACGCAGATACCTTCGTTCGTGTTCTACGCCAATCTGCCGCAATACATCAAGGAGCCTTACAGACGTTTCCTCGAGAACAAGATTCGCGAGAACTGGACTCTCACGGGCTCACCGATAAACATCTTTATCAGGCAAAAATAACTTGTGGCGCGTTGGCCATGTTTTATAGATGCTAATATAATTAAATGAGAAAAATATTTTTCGTCATATTCACTTTTTGCGTTTTTATGTTCTTTGCGTGCAGCGAAGAACATAAAAACGATATCGCTGCAGCCAAGGCCGCAAAGGAGTATTACGACTCGCTGCTGGCCGGAAATTATGCATATTTTGTTCGCGGCATGTATCTTGCCGACACCATCCCCGACGGTTATCGCGAAGAGCTCGAGGCCAATGCCAAGATGTTTGTGGAACGTGTCAAAGAGGAGCATCACGGCATACGTGAAGTCAGGATAATGAACTGTGTCAACGACACAATCCATATTGAAAAGACAGACAAGTCTGTCCATGCATCCGAAGCCTTCCTTGTGTTCTGTTTCGGCGACAGCCTTAACGAGGAAGTTGTCGTACCAATGGTTTTCCATAAGAACCGTTGGCTTATGCGATAAGGCATTTTAGCCATTTCTTGGCTAAGTCCTTGGCCCTGTCTGTGGGCTGTACGTTGTGTTGTCGGTTGCGGATGCAGCAGCTTGTCAAAAGTTGAACAGCCGTCATGGTAATTAAATTATTTTGCGGTATGGAATTTAATATCAGTCAGTTTGTCCGCAGAAGAACAATGGCCCTTGTATGCCTGTTGTCCTTCGTCTTTACGGTCTTTGCCCAAGAGCCTTTCGGCAGTTCTAAAATCAACGACGGCGGCAATGACATTACTGATTCCGTGCCGTCAGCATTTCAGGATAAGCTTATGCATGATGCCTATTCGCCGGAGTTTTCGGTGCCTTTGCCCGAAAGCCGTTTTACGAATAGCACATTCAGCAGGATGATGTCGTCGGTTCAGCCTCCCAAACCAAAGTTTCATGTTGACAGTATAGAGCGCATAATGCTTTACGGCATGCCCGAACCGAAGTTTACTGCATCGCCTTATGCCTACGACTTCAGCCGCAGCGGTGTCGTCACTTCATGGAAGAACGGCTATCTTATTGGTTCCGGCTCGCGCACCATCATGCCTGTTCTGATGTCTAACCAGAACGTGTCGTTCAGCGCTGTGCAGAATGTCGGCAACTTCACCTTTGCCGGAGGAGTTTCAGCCGACCGCTATTCTATGTGGCGCAACATGAACACCATGTTTGGCTTCAGGGGCTCTGTTACCTATAACTTCAACGAAAACGTCTCGGCCACTATATTTGGCCGTTATTATACCGGGCAGTCGTACTACACGATGGGAGCCATGCCTTATATGAGTTCGAGCGGTTACGGAGGTTTCTTGAGCTTAATGGGCGAAACGTTCGGCATGGATGTGGGTGTTGAGCGATATTATGACTCGTTTGCCGGCCGTTGGGTTACGTCGCCGATAATAACGCCTAAGATAAAATTCAGCGAAAAGTTTACGCTTGAACTGCCTGTGGGCTGGCTGGTAAAAGAAGTACTTGATGAGGCTGTGTTTAAGAACAACAAGAAGCAAGGGCCGATGATTATGCCTGAGTTTACGCCGATGCCCGGACCGATACCTTTCGGACCGCCGGAAATCAATTATCAAAGATAATAAGAAACGTTTACATACTGTAATATTACTGTTTGCGCATTCAGTAATATTGCCGGTATGTCCTGTTTGTCGAGGATAGTGCTATTCCACTATCCACCTTTCTATATTCCTTGTCTCGCGGCTGAAGTTTACGCCAATCTTGTACAGCTTTCTCGGGTCTGATGCAAACGGGGCAGCATATTGTTTCTCGTTGATTTGCTTTATGGCCTCTTCCGCAGTGCCTTCAAGCTTAAACTCCATGACGTAGATATATTCCTTTGTTTTTACCACCATGTCTATTCTTCCCTGCGACGTGTGGTATTCGGCTTCGGTATAAAAGCCCAGTAGGCTGAACATTATGTAGAGCACGTTCTGATAGTGAAGTTCCTGCTGACGTGCCAGTTCGTAGGGCGTGCCGGCCATGAAGCTTTGCAGGCGCGCCATAAAGTCGTCAATCTTTCCGGCTCTAACCTCCTTTACAAAGTTCATTATCTGAAAAGCCGACTCATGTTCGTTTATGTTGACATAGCTCGGCATGAGAAAGTTGATAAACCCGTGTTCAACTTCCTCGTTGGGAAATCCAAGTGTATATGTCTTAAACTCCTTGTCGTAGTCTTTTATTGTCAGATATCCTGTCTGGAAGAACATAGGCACAGGATTGTTCTCCGTGTTCTCCATTCCGTTGAGCTCATAAGACGAAGCCTGCACGCCTTCCGTAAGATTGCTCAGACGATAGTCGTTCTGCTTCAGCATCTTTACGAGCAGGGTAGGGGTTCCTGTGGCAAACCAGTAGTTGTCGAGTTCCATCCTATAGAATGTGTTCAGCAGGCTGAACGGATTGTACATGCCTTCGCCGTTTTCGGTGAAATGATATCCGTCATAAAGTTTTTTCAGCCGGTTGCAAGTTTCGTCGAACGATATGTTCATCTTTTCGGCCAGTTGCCTGATGTCAGGTTCAAAGTTGCCCTTCAGTTCCTTTTCGGTTATTCCGCATAAGGCAGAATAATTGTCGTCCATTGTTATGTCGTTCAGGTTGTTCAGGTCGCTGAATATGCTTACCCTGCTGAATCTGGTTACGCCTGTAAGAATGGCAAACTTGATATATCCGTCGCACGATTTCAGGTTGCCGTAGAATGCTTTAAGCGTGTTGCGGTATTCATCTTGCAGCTTTTCGTTTCCGATGGCCTGTATCAGTGGCTTGTCATATTCGTCTATGAGTATTGCCACGTTCTGTCCGGTCTGTTTTGCCGCATTTCTTATTATGGCAGAAAAGCGTAGTGAGGCAGATTTCTCAGATGTCTCGCACCCATACATCTTTTCCCATTTTGCAAGATAGCTGTTGAGCATATCTTCAAGGTCCTGTCGTGATTTGTATTCCTGACCATTCAGGTCGATGTGCAGCACAGGTCTCACAGTCCATTCTTTTTCCAGCTTTTCAACGTCGAGTCCCTTGAATAGTTCACGTTTTCCCTGGAAATAAGCCTCCAGAGTAGAAATCATCAGACTTTTTCCGAAGCGTCGCGGGCGGCCGAGAAAATAATATTTGCCTGTGCGTACAAGGCGATGTATCAGTGCCGTCTTGTCTACATATATATACCCGTTGCGTCTCAGGTCTTCAAAGTTTTGTATGCCTATCGGATAAAGTCTTTCCATTTCTCTCTTCATTTTTGTTACGTCATGCGGCATCCGTCTGTAACGTGTTGCCTTCATGCCTTATGCAAAGATAGTGAAAGGCGAGTGAAAAGTCAAAAGAAAAACAATGTTTTTTGTTTTGACAGTTCCGAGCCGCCTCCTATATTCTTTGAATTATATGATGAAAAAGTATGATTTTTATAAATACCCGGTAAAAAAGTATGTAAGTATTTGCGGACTTTAATCAGATTTTGTGGAATTATATTTACAATGAGTTGAAAAGCGTCCGAAAATCGTAACTTTTAATCGGTTTTATGTTTTAGATGGTAATTTGCACTGTGTTTTAACGCCTGTTTATTAAGATAATCACACTGTTTTGATTTTAAACTGTTAGTGGCCTGTTTACGACTCGTAAATGGGCCACTTTTTATGCAAAAACGGCCCACTTTTTATCCGTAAACCATAGGGTAATTTTGTCTGAATCGCAGGGTTTAATTTTCAGATGGGCGAGGGCATGGCAGAACATCTCTATATGCATGGCTGCTGTGTGTAGCCTTTGCACCAGTCAGTCGTTGAGTGCCGGCTTCGTCTGTATGCTTGTTATAGCATGAATCATGTTTTCTGCCGAATAAAATAAGCGGACAAAGGCAAAACATTATTGCCTTTGTCCGCTTGTCTGGTTATTGCATGTTGCAGGTGCAGACTGAACGTATGTGGATAACTTCCTGCTCCTCAATATTCTTACTTTACCTTGACCGTCGTTATGGGCTGATTCTTTGTAGCGTCGAGCAGTACGGCCTGATATTTCACCTTGTCGAATTTTATTGTCTTCAGGTCAAACTTCCTTATGGCGCTGTTGTGCATCGTGCGGTAGTATATCGCCAAGTTCTTCATGTCCGTGGCCGATGTCCATTGCGTTGCGCTTGGAATGTCAGCTGGAGTCTCGCCGTCGGCAAACTCAATGCCTACGGGTATGTCGAAGTTGTTGAGTATCTGGAAACACTGCAGCACGGTTTCTTCGGCAGTCTGTTTTTTCGGAGCCGTTGCCTGATAGAACGCCGCGCGCACAAAGCGTGAAGGCGGAGTTACGTCGCCCGGTATGCCTAAGAATCCGCTGCCGGCGCCAAACGACGTGAGGGCTGTGCCGTCGAGTGTCTTTGCCTGTGCCGTGCCGGGATAGAGGTTTACGTAGTTGTTCAGATTGGTCATCTGCCATTCAAAGCCAGGCGAGTTGGTCAGCACGCCCAGTTTGTTTTCAAACACGTTCACCTTGCCTTCGGTTATCTCTATCACTATCTGACGGCCCGACGGCTCGGTTATGCGCCAGTGAACTGTTGAGGCTCTCGGGTCTATTGCCACCACATGAACGTCTTTCATTCCTTCAATTACCTCGTCTACGGTGCTGAAGTTGCCCAGAATCCATGCCACCAGCTGCAAATCGGCTATGCTCGACTGGCGGTTGGCTTCGCTGTAAGCCTCATACTGTCCGTATCTCGGAAAGTAGAACAGACCGGCCGACAGTCCTTTCTCGTTAAGGCCTTCAGCCACAAATTCCTCCTGCTCAACGGCCAGGCCTACATATCCGTATTTGGCTGTAAACTGCAGTCCGTTCTTCTGTCCGCCCGGTATATACGACTGCTGCGTATATCCTCTCGGCACGATTACATACTTGCTGTTAAGGTCGCTTCCGCCCCATTCGATAGTTCTTGCCGGGATGCTTGTTCCGTCGGCAGTCTTCAGTGTTATGCCTGTGCAGGCTTCTGCCTGCTGTGTGCTTGTTGCCATCAGGGCCGCTGCGGCCATTACGGCTAATAGTTTCATTCTCATAATCTCTTTGTTTTTTGTTGATTATTGTTTCTTTCAGGCAGCTGCCCGGCCCCTTTTTCTTATGCCGGCCTTTCCTTTGTTTTTGCCGTAGGAGGCTCTTGTCTGCCATTATCCAAAGATACAGAATAGTTTTGACACCGCAATGCATAAGTCCGTTTATTTGTAAATTTAATGATTAAGGTCAAGTCTGTTCATCTTATTAAGGTGTGTTGTCACAGATGTTTTTATCTCATGTCGTCAGACGGTATAATAAAAAACGGCATCCGCATGTGCGGATGCCGTCTCTGTTGATATTTCTGTTGTTTACATTTCCTTGTTAATCACGGCGTTGCGCATCTTTTTGAGCAAGTCGCTCGCAAATATGAAGTCGGTCAGCTTCTGGTTGCTCGAGCCCATTATGTCGGCGCTCACGCCCTGCCATTCCTTGTGTCCTTCGTATATAAAGATGATGTTCTCGCCGATGCCCATCACCGAGTTCATGTCGTGAGTGTTTATAATCGTGGTGATGTTAAACTCGTGCGTGATGCTATGCAGCAGTTCGTCAATCACGAGCGACGTCTTAGGGTCGAGTCCTGAGTTAGGCTCGTCGCAGAACAGATATTTAGGATTAAGCGCTATGGCTCTGGCTATTGCCACACGCTTCTGCATACCGCCCGAGAGTTCGCCCGGAAACTTTGATCCGGCGTCCTTCAGATTTACGCGGTCGAGACATGTCTTGGCGCGCTGTATGCGCTCGCGGAGGTTCATGTTAGAGAACATGTCGAGCGGGAACATAACGTTCTCGAGCACCGTCATCGAGTCGAACAGCGCCGCGCTCTGGAAAATCATGCCCATCTCCCTGCGCAGCATTATCTTCTCCTTCTTGTCCATGGCCATGAAGTTGCGTCCGTCGTAGAGCACGTCGCCGCTTGTAGGCTCGAGCAGTCCCACGAGGTTCTTCACGAGCACGGTCTTTCCCGAGCCGCTTTGTCCGATTATCAGGTTTGTCTTTCCGCTGTCAAAAACGGTGCTGATGTCTTTCAGCACTTCTTTTTCACCGAAGGATTTGCAGAGGTTCTTAACTTCAATCATGGCCTATGAAAGTATTTGAGTTAAAAATACGTCGGAGAACAGCACAAGCACGCTGCTAGTAACCACGGCGTTGGTGCTCGACTTGCCCACCTCGACCGAGCCTCCCTCAACGGTGTAGCCGTAATAAGACGACACGCTCGTGATGATGAACGCGAAGAAGAGGCTCTTGATGATGCTCATATACATAAACCACGGGTTGAAGTCGTGCTGCAAGCCTATCGTAAGGTCTTCCGCGCTTATCACGTGTCCCAGATACGAGGTGGCGTAGGCGCCGATGATGCCTGATGCCGTGCTGAATATAACCAGGAACGGCATGATGGTTATCATGCCCATGATTTTCGGCAGGATGAGGAAGTTGGCCGAGTTGACGCCCATGATGTCAAGTGCGTCTATCTGCTGCGTCACTCTCATCGTGCCTATCTCCGAGGCAATGTTAGAGCCCACCTTTCCGGCAAGGATAAGACACATTATTGACGATGAAAACTCGAGCAGCATGATTTCGCGCGTTACGTATCCTGTAACGAAGCGCGGCATCCACGGGCTCTGTATGTTCAGCTTTATCTGTATGCAGATTACTGCGCCGATAAAAAACGATATCAGCAGCACAATGCCTATCGAGTTTACGCCCAGCGATGACATTTCCTTCAGATACTGCTTCATGAACATGCGCATGCGTTCAGGCCGCGAGAAGGCACGGCCCATAAGTATCAGGTATTTACCGAAACTTGTTAGATATTTGTCTATCAGCATTGTCTTAAAAAGTCTGTTATATAATTTCTCTTGGCGTGAAACCGCTACAAAAGTAACCAAAAATTGATAAAAAACTGCAACAAGTTCAAGAGTTTTTCGATTCTGTAGATATTATTAGATACAATTTTACTACTTTTGCATAAATAAACATTGTTACAGTCTTAAATGAACGGAGAAAAAGATTTGAATGCGGGCATGCAGCAGGGCGAAGGCATGGTGCTGCGTGCCGAGGGACTGGTGAAGCGCTACGGAAAGCGCACCGTTGTTAACGACGTTTCGATCAACGTGAAGCAGGGCGAGATTGTCGGACTGCTCGGACCTAACGGTGCCGGCAAGACAACGTCGTTCTATATGACCACAGGTCTTATCGTGCCCAACGCGGGCCATATATATCTGGGAGACAAGGAGATAACCGACTTTCCTGTATACAAGCGCGCAAGGGCGGGCATAGGCTATCTGCCGCAGGAGGCAAGCGTGTTCCGCAAGCTGAGCGTTGAAGACAACATCATGGCTGTGCTCGAGATGACGGGACTGAAGCGTGCCGAGCGCGAGGAAAAGCTGGAGAGCCTCATACGCGAGTTCCGCCTGAACAAGGTGCGCAAGAACAAGGGTGACCAGCTTTCGGGAGGTGAGCGCCGCCGTACTGAGATTGCGCGCTGTCTGGCCATCGATCCTAAGTTTATCATGCTCGACGAGCCCTTTGCCGGCGTAGACCCTATTGCCGTTGAGGACATTCAGCACATTGTGTGGCAGCTTAAATACCGCAACATCGGCATCCTTATAACCGACCACAACGTGCAGGAGACCCTGAGCATCACCGACCGTGCATATCTGCTGTTCGAGGGCCGCATATTGTTCCGTGGTACGCCTGAACAGCTTGCCGAGAATAAGATTGTAAGGGAGAAATACCTCAGTAACAGCTTCGTTCTCCGAAAGAAAGACTTCCAGCTTATCGACGAGGAGAAAAAAGCACGCGAGGCAGAGGAAAACGGTTAATTAATTCATAATTCACAATTCATAATTCATAATAGGGTTGATTATTTTCACAATAAACGAAACGACGTATCCGCCAATCAATTATGAATTATGAATTGTGAATTATGAATTAAAAAGATTTATTTATTGAAATAGTACAGGAATGTCGCAATGCCGGTCAGGGCTTTCTTGGGCGAATCCTTTATCTCAATACTGAACTTTATTTCGGCCTTTACCGTTCCGCGCAGGTTCTCAATGCTGTGCAGGTCGGCCACGAGGCGTATTGATTCGCCTGACTTTACAGCCTGTCCGAACTTCATCTTGTCCATGCCGTAGTTCACCATCATCTTCAGGTTGTTTACCTCAATGATCTGGTTCCACAGATAGGGCAGCATCGACAGCGTGAGATAGCCGTGGGCTATAGTTGTCTTGAACGGGCTCTCTGTCTTTGCGCGCTCCTGGTCTACGTGTATCCACTGATGGTCCAGTGTGGCGTCGGCAAACATGTTTATGCGTTCCTGTGTCAGCTCTACATAGTCAGACACTCCGATGTTCTTGCCGAGCAGAGCGGCAAACTCTTCATAACTGTTGATAATTACTTTATTCACTTTTCTTGATGTTTATAGATTTGTAAATTAGTTGATTTCAATCATACTCCGTCGGGACTGTAGAGATACTGCGCCAGCGGGTCGGCATAGTCAAACAGCTCTTCGGGCTTGAAGAATCGCTTAATCTCTATTGCGGCGTTCTCCGTGCTGTCAGAAGCATGTATTATGTTCTCCTGTCCGCTCATAGAATAGTCGCCTCTTATTGTTCCCGGCGCAGCCTTGCGTCCGTTGGTGGCTCCTGTTATGGTGCGCACCACTTCAACTGCCTCGCATCCCTCAACACACAGAGCCACCACCGGGGCAGCCATCATTGAGGCTTTCACGAATTTAAAGAATGGTCTTTCGGCCAGGTGGGCGTAGTGTTCGTTGAGCAGTTCGTCTGTCAGCTGCATCATCTTCATGCCCACAATGCGCAGGCCTTTGCGCTCAATGCGGTTTATTATTTCTCCGATAAGCCTTCTCTGCACGGTGCAGGGCTTCAGCAGTATTAGTGTTCTTTCCATGTTATGTTTTGATATTAAGGTTTTTCTATGTTCAGTTGTTGCCGTTGCGGCGTGTCATTTCAGCTCCTTGCCGTCAGAGAAAGCGTTGCCTGCCTTGGCGCCGATTTTGCGGTATTCGTTGTTGAACGGGTCGAATATCACGGGGGCAGCCTTCTCCACGTCAACCTTTCCGTCTTCGCCTATAACGCTCTCGTCAACGCTTACGTTCACAATCTCGCCGCGCAGTATGCACGTATCAGGATTATAGTCTATCAGACGGCACTCAACGGCCACGGCAAGTTCGTCAATCAGCGGAGCATCGACAAACTCCGACTTGGTGGCATGAAATCCTGCACGCTCAAACTTGTCTGGCACATTGTTTCCCGACACTAGTCCTACATAGTCGCATGCCACGATATGTGCGGCGTCGGCCATGCTCACCGTGAATGCTTTGCGTTTCAGTATGTTCTTCACTGTCTTGTGTCCTGCGCTGAGACACATGCTTATCTCTTTTATCTCGCTTATGCCGCCCCACGCTGCGTTCATGGCGTCGTGTGTGCCGTCTTCGCCGTATGTTGCTATGATGAACACCGGCTGCGGATATGTCAGCGGCTTTGCTCCAAAATTCTTTCTCATAATGCTTTAAGTTCTTTGATAACTGAAAGTTAACTTACAAAAATACAAACTTTGTCTGACACAGGCAAATTATTTAAGTGAAAAGCGAACAATCCGATTGAAGATTAAGTGAAGAGCAGGCGCTGCGCGAAGGCGCAAAGCGCAATGAAAAATTAAAATATAGAGTGGTGATAAGAAGCAACAAGGCTATTGAGGTCATCCCGCACTCAATGCGGGATCCAAAGATTAAGAGAGGCTCAAAAGTAGCACCACTTCGGGTGCACGTTCCTCATTATAGAATATCCGGGCGTGGCTCCGCGGAGCTTCGCCACACCCGGTTACGAAAGTGTAGCCCTCCGGGCTGCTTCGCCAGGTTTAAGTGAAAAACGAAAAGAGAAAAGTGAAAAATCCAATTGCAGAACTACTTTATAGCAACAAAGCATTTGACTTTAACTCCTAGCCAACTTGTTGGCGATAACTACTTTAACTCCCGTCTTGCGAAAGTTAAAAGTGAACAATCTAAATGCGGAGTTGTGAAAGTCGGGAGTGAAGAATTTGAATGTAAGTAGTAAGCCAATTAAAATGAATTTATTATATTTGCACTGCGCAGAACTTGTCTGTTCACTGCCTAAAATGCAAAAACACTATAAAGAACTGATGTCAAACGTTTAAAACAGACTTTGCGGGCAATGCTCACGGTAAGACACAATTCGGATAACTTCACTCAAGATAAAATACTACAGGGCATATGACTTTAACTCCTTTAACTACTATAACTTCTTTGACTACAAGAATACTCCCCTTCTTGCTGCTCTGCGCAACATTCTTTTCTTGTCGTGACGGAGGCAGGGCGGAGGGCATATTGCGCACAGCCGACAGCCTTATGGAGGAACATCCCGACAGCGCGTTGGCGATATTGAAGCACGACTCACTCGAAATATGCCGTTCGGGTAAAGACTTTCGCCTGTGGTATGCTCTGTCGCGCACCGAAGCCGACGACAAATGCTATATCCTGCATGTGTCAGACTCGGCCATACGTATAGCCGCAGGGTGTTATGATTCTTACGGCAGTGCCCTTCAGCGCGTACGTGCTGATTATCTTCTCGGTCGCGTTTATTGTGACATGCATCTCTACGGCCACGCCCTTACATCGTTCAACAAGGCCATTGCCGTTGACGCGGAGAACGATTCTGTCATCAATCGCTATAAAGCCCGTGCCGCCACATGGGCAGGATATGTTTATGAGGTTGAGGGCTTGCATAAAGATGCGTTGCGATATAATAAGTTGGCATACGGATATGCCAAGAAGGCCGGTGCACAGGTTACAGAGATTTATTCGTTGAGAGACATTGGGCGGTCGTATCGTGATCTAAAAAGAAATGACATTGCCATACCTTATTATCAACAAGCTGCAAAAAAAGCAAAAACTATTGATGACGCGAACCTTTATAATATGGTTATGGAGGAATTGGCAGGTATATATATTGAAGAAGGTCGGCTTGATGAAGCCTATGCGGCATTGAATACGAAATTTCTGGCAACGACAGACAAAGACATTGCGTCTCATTATTACATTTGGGCTATGTACTTTGAGAAAATAGGGCAGCTTGATTCTGCCGTTGCATATGATAAGCGTGGGATGAAATATAGCGAAATTTCAATAAAGAGGGATGTCTCTTTAGACTTGGCGCGACTGTTAACGAAGCAGGGCAAGCGTGACGAGGTAATGGAATATTATGAGAAATATTCTGTATATTCTGACTCTGTGGAAGCAAGTGAGCTGAAGGAAACATCGGACATGTTGTTGCAGGTGGAAAAGAGTATAGATGTGGAGCGTAAAAATGCGGCTTTGGCCTCCTCGCAGTTACGCCTTGCAGCAGTAATGTCTATACTGGTTGTTGTGGTGGTTATTGCCTCGGTGGCTTTGCTGGGGATGTATCTCAAGCGCAAGAGAAAGCAGCGGGAGCAGCTGGAGCGAGTGAGACGTTATCGCCTCGAACGCAGCATGAAGGAAAAACAGCGCGCGCAGCAGAACAAGGAGCGCATAGCCTTACTTGAAAATGAACTGATGGCATCAAACCAGACGCTGTCGGAACTGCGGCAGGAGCTTATCCGCAATGAGGCCGAGATGCTGAAATATAAAGACGCCTTGACAGCCTTTGAGCAGAAGCACGGCGAGCTGCTTGTGGCAGATTTGGCCGATACGGATGTGTATAAACTTTATCACGATCCGATTGCAAAACCTACATCTGCCGATTACCACATGCTTGTTGAGGCTCTGAACAAGGCATACGGTGATTTCACCTTGCGCCTAAAGGAGTTTTATCCCGACATACGTAGCAATGAGATGTGGATATGCTGCATGGTAAAGGCCGGTCTGACCTCTAAAGAGATATGCAACATTTCGTCTTATTCGTACAGTTCCATCGGCATGGCTAAGGTTCGCCTGTATGGTAAAATGCTCGGCAAGAAAGGTTCATCGAGAGACTTTGATACCTTTATCCGTGATTTTTAGATGTTTTATAATATGTTGATTTCCAAAGTTTTATTGCATGGACGGAACAATATGGTGAAGTTTTGTTAAGCTGATTGTTCACCTAAAGTTTTTCAATGTTTGTATATTTGACAAACTTTAAAGCGCTGAAAAAATCAGCAGGTGATGACCTCTGTTATTATTGCAGATAAAAACAAGCTGTGTGAGGCAGACATTTAGAATGTAAGTCCGTCGCTTGGTGATTAATGTTTAACTTAAATCTGATTTATCATGCAGAAGTGTGTATTAATGTTTTTCCTGTTGCTGGCACCGTATATGGTTTATGCACAGACAGACAGCGTATGCTGTGGCGACTCCGTGTCGGAGGCTTGGGCTGAAGCTAACAAAGACAGAATAGCGAAGATGACGCGCAGCGAATGGCTCAAACTTCCGACAGACGGGATTAGGCGTGCTGCATACACAAGGTTTTCTCCTGAACAGCGAGTGCAGTTCTGGAAAGATAAGCTGACGGACATCGCAGCTGACGATAAGTTGTCGGAAAAGGAAAAGAGCCATGTGATGAAGCTTTATGACTTTATAGACAGCCATCAAGGCTTGTTTACTGGTAAGCAGATTACTCCTGAACAGGAAACCGAAGTAAATGCGTTTATGGCAGGGTGGATGCAGACGGCAGAACGGCAGTTCAGATGGAGCCGGCAGATGGTGTATTCGATAGCCGCGTCAGGCGAAGAAATGGTGATAAAATATGAAAACGATTAATTTGTCATGCCTCCGGCAATGCCTTATATTGATGTTTGCCTATGAATTGCAAGGATTATTTATGTTCGTTCTTCGTGATGCTGCTGTCAACAATGGCGGCGTGTATATTTAATTGTTTCGAGTCTCTCTTCATATCCTCATTTGCAGGAGGGCTGTTTTTGTCGGCTGTCGTATGTTGGCGTTTGTCTGCCATACAGCGAAAGAGAGAAAACACAAACAGGCATTTTATGGCGATGTTGGCAGGTATTCTTGCTTTTATGATACCGTTTTATGCCGTTACTTTCTACGACTCTCTCATCTCGCTGATGCAGTCGTTGGGCTGGCTGCTTGCTGCGGTGCTGACGTACATCTGTTTTGTGTGCAGAATAAAAGCTGTATATGTCATTTCTGTGGTTGTCTGGCTTGTTTTTATAATATTTGCCGTACCGGCATGGGTGTCTTATTTCATAAACGTTTACGAGTGTGCCGATTAGGCGTGATAAAAGTCTGTTTAAACTTTTTGTCGGCTAATCATCTGAATTATGCGCCCGTCGTATGTCTTTCAAAATACGGCAAATGACCTTCTAAAAGGTATGCTTTTGCAGCATAAAATGTGCCCTTTCAGACTGTAAAAGGATGCCTTTTGCAGAGCCATAGCGGGCTATGTCAAGAATAATCCGACAAAAAGACGGGCTGAAAGCTGAATGCACAAAATAGATAAGGCCATGTGCGGCCTGATGACAGATTGGTATTAAAGTCAACTTGTTTCAGGACCAGAGCCGTATGGAGTCAACCAAAATCAGAAAAAGTCAACGGCAGAAAGCCTAAAAAAGTTTTGATAAAAACTCGTCACTCGTCACAATGCAGTGTAACGTGCTGTCCGTCAGTCTGTTGTAGCGTGATGAGTTGTTGGACGAACTCGTCACATCCTTGGCTTGGAGACTTTGGCGTGATGAGTTGAAAATATAACTCGTCACACTATAATGCGTTGTATTCCAGTGCTTTATATGCCTTTGTGACGAGTGACGAGTTTTTGTCAAAACTTTTTGTGTATGCCTTGTTCAGGCAAAGGTTTTTCGGAAAACGCACCTTTTTTGCTGTTGAAATTATAGGAAAACGCACCTTTTGGGAGCCTTGTTTTATAGGAAAACGCAGTTTTTTAGTGCTGATTCTTATAGGAAAACGCACCTTTATGCCAAAAAAACATTATATTTGCAGTGAATTAAAAGGCAATATAAATATTATGTTATACAGAAAAATTGCAAGCCGTATAGAAGAATATCTTTCTTCAGATTCAGACAGGATGTTGTTGATTGACGGAGCAAGACAAATTGGAAAGTCGTATATAATCAGCTGGGTCGGGAAAAAAATGTTTTCTAACTATATTGAAATAAATATGGAAGAAGATAAGTTGGGCGACAGAGTATTTGCTGAAGCCAAGACTACAAGTGATTTTTATATGGCCTTGAGTCTAGTTGCCGGCGACAAGATGAAAGATAAGGCAAACACGCTTGTGTTCATAGATGAGATACAGGCTTATGACCATCTTCTGACTTTGGTTAAATTTTTGATGAGAGAAAAGAAATTTACTTATATTGCCAGTGGCTCGCTGTTAGGCGTGACATTGAAGAATACGCAGTCTGTGCCGATAGGAAGTCTGGATATAGTACATATGTATCCAATGGACTTCGAGGAGTTTCTCTATGCTAATGGTGTCGGAAAAGATGCTGTTGAGGCAATGCGAGAGAAATTTAATAGTCTTCAGGCACTGCCGGATACCATGCACAAAAAGATGATAGATCTTTTTAAGAAATATATTCTGGTAGGTGGTCTGCCCAAGGCTGTTGATACGTTTGTAAAGAGCCGCAACGTTGTTGAGTTCAGGTCCGTTCAGAATGAGGTTCATACATTATATGGAATAGATGCGTCGAAATATGAAGAAGAACACAGCCGGAAACTGAAAATACGGCGCATCTTTGACATGATACCTTCAAATCTTGAGAACAAGAAGAAACGTGTGGTGATAAAAGATATTGAGAATAAGACATGGAAAAGGACTAATGATTATCTGGATGAGTTTGACTATCTCATATCATCCGGCATAGCCCTTGAAGTAAAGGCTATAAGCAAGCCGTCTTATCCTTTGGTTGAAAACAGCGGTAAGAATTTGCTGAAGCTTTATTTAAATGACGTGGGTATATTATCCGGTATTTTTTATCGTAACAATATCACTGCCGTGATGTCTGATATGAGGAGCATAAATCTCGGTTCAATTTATGAGACTGTTGTTGCCCAGGAACTGAAAGCTCATGGGTATGAATTATACTATTATGATAATAAAAAAAATGGTGAGGTTGACTACTTGATTGATGATGCCGACAACTTGTCTAATATCCCAATAGAGGTTAAGTCAGGAAAAGATTATACCATTCACAGCGCTTTGGATAAATTTTTGTCTAATGATGAGTATAACATAAAAAGGGCTTATGTGCTTTCCAATGAGCAGAATGTCTATATGGAAAATGGTGTGACGTATATTCCGGTTTATTATGTCATGTTTTTTGAAAATGTATCCAATGTTGTCGGACAATTTCTAGATTAGCCGGCAGATCGTATCAAAATGCTGGAGAAGTGGATTTATTTACGTTTATAACCCTATGTATTGGCATTTTCTGTTGTGTGGTGTTTCCGTAAGTATTGACAATAAGGTGCTTGTATGAAGCAAGAGCTAAATTTTTCCATACTTTGGCGATGTAGAATCTTTGGTATAAAATTGTCAAAAAAATATGCTGAAATATTCAGCCGAGATGTTTAAAATGATAAATTTTGCAGGTTTTTTCCTATTATATTAGGTAATTACGTCAATATTGACTAATTTTGCACCTCAATTTGATTAATAATTTAAAAACAATATAAACATTAAACGATGAAAATTTCATTTGAAAATCCCGACAAAGTCAACGGACTGCTGACTTTGACAGTCGAAGAGGCTGACTACAAAGAGAATGTCGAGAAGACACTGAAGAACTACCGCAAGAAGGCTAACGTGCCCGGATTCCGTCCCGGCATGGTGCCCATGGGCATGATAAAGAGACAGTTTGGAACAACTGCCAAGGTTGACGAAATCAATAAGCTGCTGGGCGAGCAGATTTACAAATATGTAAAAGACAACAACATCCAGATGCTGGGCGAGCCGCTGCCTTCAGACAAGCAGGAGCCGGTAGACATGGAGAAGGAAGCTCCCTACACATTTATGTTCGATATAGCTGTTGCTCCTGAGTTCAAGGCTGAACTGACAGGCGACGACACAATAGACTATTACACAATAACTGTTGACGACAAGATCATCGACCAGCAGATAGACGTGTTCGCATCTCGTGCTGGCCACTACGACAAGGTAGAGGACTATCAGGCAAACGACATGCTGAAGGGCGACATCCGCGAGCTCGACGAAAACGGCAACACCAAGGAGGGCGGCATCACAGTTGAGGGTGCAGTGCTCATGCCTGAATATATTAAGGTGGAAGACCAGAAGAAACTCTTCGACGGAGCCAAGCTGGGCGACATCATCACATTCAACCCGAAGAAGGCTTATCCTGAAAGCGACATCGAGGTTTCTTCACTGCTCAAGATGAAGAAGGAAGAAGTTGCCGACCTGACAGCCGACTTCAGCTATCAGATCACTGAGATATCTCGCTATGTTAAGGCTGAGGTAAATCAGGAACTCTTCGACCAGGTTTACGGCAAGGACGTAATCAAGGACGAGAAAGACTTCCGCGAGAAGATTGCAGAGGGACTCAAGGCTCAGTTTGCCGTTGACTCTGACTTCAAGTTCATCCAGGATGTACGCAAGTATCTTGTTGACAAGGTAGGCGCTCTTACATATCCCGATGCCCTGCTGAAGCGCATCATGCTGAACAACAACAAGGACAAGGGCGAGGAGTTTGTTGAGAAGAACTACGAGCAGAGCATCAAGGAGCTTACATGGCACCTCATCAAGGAGCAGCTCGTTAAGGCAAACGGCATTAAGATTGAGGACGCTGACATCGAGGAGACAGCCAAAGAGGCTGCCAAGGCACAGTTTGCTCAGTATGGCATGAACAACATTCCTGAGGAATATATCGAGAACTATGCCAAGGACATGCTGAAAAAGAGAGAGTATATCGACTCTTTCGTTGACCGCAGCATTGACCGCAAGCTGACAGAAATCCTCAAGAACGTTGTTAAGCTCGAGAACAAGACTGCAACACTCGAGGAATTCAACAAAATGATGCAGGCAGAATAAAAAATATTTTTTTATAAAAAACTTCCGCATGTTAGGAGGTTATCGACTTTTTTTATTATCTTTGTTCCTAAGAACAGATAGAAAGGGTCGGTAACCTCCTTTCTTTCTACGAAAAATGAACTATAATAATTATGAACGATTTTAGAAAATACGCTACCGGACATCTTGGCATGAGCGGTATGGTCTTCGATGACGTAATGAAAGCTCAGGCTCAGTATCTGAACCCCTACATCCTGGAGGAGCGCCAGCTCAACGTAACCCAGATGGATGTGTTCTCACGTCTTATGATGGACCGCATCATATTTCTGGGCACACAGATTGACGACTATACAGCCAACACGCTGCAGGCTCAGCTGCTGTATCTCGACTCGACCGATCCCGGCAAAGACATATCTATATATATAAACAGCCCCGGCGGAAGCGTTACGGCCGGACTTGGCATATATGACACCATGCAGTTCATATCGAGCGACGTGGCCACTATTTGCACGGGCATGGCTGCGTCTATGGCTGCCGTGCTGCTCGTTGCCGGAACTGAAGGCAAGCGCTCGGCTCTTACTCACAGCCGCGTGATGATACACCAGCCGCTCGGCGGAGTGCAGGGACAGGCTTCAGACATCGAGATTGAGGCCAAGGAGATAATGAAATTCAAGAAAGAGCTCTACACCATAATATCTGACCACTCACACACTCCTTACGACAAGGTGTGGAAAGACTCTGACCGCAACTACTGGATGACGGCCGAAGAGGCTAAGGAGTATGGCATGATAGACAATGTGCTTATCAGAAAAGGCGGAAAGGCCGCAGCTTCTGTACAGAACGAGGGACAGGAAAAATAATGCATGAAGAGTGAAGCTCCAAGCACACGGAGCTTAATCAATACAAATATAAATATACGACAATCGGATGAATAAAGTTTGTAGCTTTTGCGGACGTAGCGAAAAAGACGTCAAGCTGCTCATAACGGGCGTTGACGGATATATATGCGAGAGCTGTGCCGTGCAGGCTTACGAGATAGTTAAGTCGACAGGACTGCTCGACGAAGACAAGCAAAAGCAAAATACTAAGTTTAAACTTAAGAAGGTGCCGAAGCCGCGCGAGATAAAGAAATATCTCGACCAGTATGTCATCGGTCAGGACGACGCAAAGCGCTGTCTGGCCGTGTCGGTGTATAACCACTACAAGAGACTTCAGCAACCGGAAGACGACAACGGCGTAGAGATAGAGAAAAGCAATATAATTATGGTGGGAAGCACCGGTACGGGCAAGACCCTCATGGCGCGCACCATAGCCAAGCTGCTCGATGTCCCCTTCACCATTGTAGATGCCACGGTGTTCACCGAGGCCGGATATGTGGGCGAGGATGTTGAGAGCATACTGAGCCGACTGCTTCAGGTGGCCGACTATGATGTTGAGGCTGCGCAGCGCGGCATCGTGTTCATCGACGAGATAGACAAGATTGCGCGCAAGAGCGACAATCCTTCCATAACACGCGACGTGAGCGGCGAGGGCGTTCAGCAGGGACTGCTCAAGCTGCTTGAAGGCTCGATGGTGAATGTCCCGCCACAGGGCGGACGCAAGCACCCCGACCAGGAGTATATTCATGTAGACACCAAGAACATTCTGTTTATCTGCGGCGGAGCCTTCGACGGCATCGAGCGCAAGATAGCACAGAGGCTCAACACTCATGTGGTGGGCTATAACTCGGTGCAGAACGTGCGCAACATCGACAAGAACGATCTCATGAAATACATCCTGCCGCAAGACCTCAAGTCGTTCGGACTGATACCTGAGATTATCGGCCGTCTGCCGGTGCTGACATATCTTAATCCGTTAGACCGTCAGGCTCTAAGGTCGATACTCGTAGAACCAAAGAACTCCATAATAAAGCAGTATATCAAACTGTTCGAGATGGACGGCATTGAGCTGTCGTTCACAGAGGACTCGCTCGACTTCATTGTCGACAAGGCCATGGAATACAAGCTCGGAGCACGCGGACTGCGCTCTATCGTGGAGAGCGTTATGATGGATGCAATGTTTGAAGTTCCGTCAAAGCGCGTCAAGACATTTGAAGTAACTCTCGACTATGCACGCCAGCAGCTCGAGAAGGCTCACTTCGAAAAGCTGGAGAGTGCTTAAGCCGGCAAGGCTCTTAAATATAAAGTAACATAAAACCGGGAAACTCTGCTTACTAACTATATGAACAAGGAAGTTAATCTTACAGAAAAACTGAAGCAATATTTCGGCTTTGATAAGTTTAAAGGTGACCAGGAAGCCATTATACGCAATCTGCTCGATGGCAAGAACACGTTTGTGCTTATGCCTACCGGAGGCGGAAAGTCGTTGTGTTATCAGTTGCCGTCGCTCATCATGGACGGCACGGCAATAGTGATATCGCCGCTCATTGCACTGATGAAGAATCAGGTTGACGTGATCAACGGCATGAGCGAGAGCGACGGGGTGGCTCATTATCTTAACTCCTCTCTTAACAAGTCGGCCATCGACCATGTTAAGAGCGACATCATGGCCGGCAAGACCAAGTTGCTGTATGTTGCGCCTGAGTCGCTCACAAAGGAGGATAATGTCGACTTCCTCAAGACTGTTAAGATTTCTTTCTATGCCATAGACGAGGCACACTGTATATCTGAATGGGGACACGACTTCCGTCCTGAATACCGCCGTATACGCCCGATTATCAACGAGATCGGCAATGCCCCGGTGATAGCGCTTACGGCTACGGCCACCGACAAGGTGAGAACGGATATAAAGAAGAGCCTCGGAATACTCGACGCAACAGAGTTCAAGAGTTCGTTCAACCGTCCGAACCTTTATTATGAGGTAAGGCATAAGACGAAGGATATAGACAAGCAGATAGTTAAGTTCATAAGGCAGAACCCCGGCAAGAGCGGCATCATTTATTGTCTGTCGCGCAAGAAGGTCGAAGAACTGGCCGCGGTGCTGCGTGCCAACGATATCAAGGCTGCGGCATATCATGCCGGTCTCGACTCGTCTACACGCTCGGCAACACAGGACGATTTCCTGATGGAGCGCCTCGACGTAATCGTTGCCACTATTGCTTTCGGTATGGGAATAGACAAGCCCGACGTGCGCTTTGTGATCCATTATGACATACCCAAAAGTCTTGAAGGCTACTATCAGGAAACTGGCCGTGCCGGTAGAGATGGTGGGGAAGGCAAGTGTATCGCATTCTACTCATATAAAGACCTCAGAAAACTTGAGAAGTTTATGGAGGGAAAGCCTGTTGCCGAACAGGACATCGGTCGCCAGCTGCTGCAGGAGACAGCCGCATACGCCGAGTCTTCCGTGTGTCGCAGAAAGATGCTTCTGCATTATTTCGGCGAGGTGTACGACAAGGACAACTGCGGCAACTGTGACAACTGCCTGCATCCGAAGACGAAGATTGAGGCCAAGGATGCGCTGCTCGTTGTGTTGCAGGCTATCGCGGCAATAAAGGAGGACTTCAGGACAGACTATGTCATAGACTTTGTTGAAGGAAAAGACAACAACGACATAGTGGCTCACAAGCATGACAAGCTTGACGAGTTCGGCTCGGGTGAGGATATGGACGAAAAACTCTGGAATCCGGTAATACGTCAGGCACTCATTGCAGGATACATCAAGAAGGATGTGGAGAACTACGGCATACTGAAACTTACTGCTGCCGGCAAGAGGTTCATTAAGAATCCTGAGTCGTTCATGATCGTGAAGGACAACGACTTCAACGAAGAGGACGAAGAGGAAGTAAGCGACGGAGCTGGTGCAGCACTCGATCCGATGCTGTATTCCATGCTGAAAGACCTGCGCAAGAAGGTCAGCAGCAAGCATCAGCTGCCGCCTTATGTCATCTTCCAGGATGTGTCGTTGGAGCAGATGGCCACCGTTTATCCTATAACTCTCGAAGAACTTCAGAACATTCAGGGAGTGGGAGCAGGCAAGGCACGCCGCTACGGCAAGGAGTTTGTCGAGCTGATAAAGAAACACTGCGAGGAGAACGACATAGAGCGCCCCGAAGACCTGCGTGTGCGTACAGTGGCAAAGAAGTCGGTGCTGAAGGTGAAAATCATACAGAGCATCGACCGGCAGATAGCCCTCGACGACATTGCCGATGCACAGGGCATCGACTTTGAAGACCTGCTCGATGAGGTTGAGGCCATCGTCTACAGCGGAACAAAGATAAACATTGACTACTTCCTCGAAGAAGTGATGGACGACGACCATGTGGACGACATCTACGACTACTTCAAGGAGAGCGAGACCGACGACCTTGAGACTGCCATGGAAGAGCTTGGCGATGATTATAGTGAAGACGAGATCCGTCTGGTTAGAATAAAGTTTATATCAGACATGGGCAACTAATCCTAGGCCGGGACAAGCCGGAACAATGGCGGCTGACATCCTGCGGCTTAGGTACAGATAATAACATAGTTGATGAAAGGTGGCTTTTGCATTGCGAAAGGCCACCTTTTATCGTGTAATATGCGGCATATTGGCAGGCAAAAGACCATGTATTGCAATGCGCTGTATATCAGGACGTTCCGTGGCAGGACGTCGGTCGCTGTTTTTGTCCAGGCCGGTTGTTGGCGTATGGCTGTATTTTCGTGGCATATTGAGCGCAGTGTCGTAAGTTTTTTCGCTGAACAGCGTACAGTGTCAATAGAAGGATGACGGCAAGATTGTAGCAGAAAAAACAAAGACGGATGAAGGAGGTAATGTGCTTGCCTGTTTAAACTATATGCGGTCTGTTGGCCGATTTTGTCGACTAAAACATAAAAACCGCCAAACAGTATGCTCAAAAGGCTGCTTTTTAATGTTTTCGGCATGTCGCCGGCCGTTGCCGCGGGCTGCGTTAAATAGCATTAATTAGAAAAGAAAATGACGTTTGTGGCGTCTGATATGGATTTTTTTTGCTAAATTTGCACGCAATAAATTTCTAAATAAATATATGTCATCATTTGTTGCAGATAAAATTGTGATGGACGGTCTGACTTTTGACGACGTCCTCTTAATCCCAGCTTATTCGGAAGTACTGCCAAAGACGGTAGAGTTGAAAACCAAGTTCTCGCGCAACATCAGCCTGAACGTTCCTTTTGTTACGGCCGCAATGGACACCGTGACAGAGTCGGCCATGGCTATAGCCATAGCCCGCGAAGGCGGTATCGGCGTTATACACAAAAACATGTCGATAGAGGAGCAGGCACGCCAGGTTGCCATTGTTAAGCGTGCGGAGAACGGTATGATTTACGACCCTGTTACAATCCGCCGCGGTTCTACCGTAAGAGAGGCTCTGGCCATGATGGCAGAATATCATATCGGTGGTATTCCTGTCGTTGATGACGAAAACCATCTGGTAGGTATCGTTACAAACCGCGACCTGAGATTCGAGCGCACTCTCGACCGTAAGATCGACGAGGTAATGACAAGCGAGAATCTTGTAACGACTAACATCCAGACAGACCTTACAGCTGCGGCTGCCATTCTGCAGGAAAACAAGATAGAGAAGCTGCCCGTTGTTGACAACGACAACAAACTGGTAGGACTTATCACATATAAGGATATCACCAAGGCTAAGGACAAGCCTATGGCATGCAAGGACGCCAAGGGACGTCTGCGCGTTGCTGCCGGAGTAGGCGTTACTGCTGATACGCTCGACCGTATGCAGGCTCTTGTTGACGCCAATGCCGATGCTATCGTGATAGACACAGCCCACGGACATTCTAAATATGTAATCGAGAAGCTTGTTGAGGCTAAGCACTCATTCCCCGGTGTAGACATCGTTGTGGGTAACGTGGCTACAGGCGCTGCTGCCAAGATGCTCGTTGATAACGGTGCCGACGCAGTAAAGGTAGGTATCGGTCCGGGCAGTATCTGTACTACACGTGTCGTTGCCGGTGTGGGCGTTCCTCAGCTCAGCGCTGTTTATGACGTGGCTTGCGCCCTCGAGGGTACAGGCGTTCCTCTCATTGCCGACGGCGGTCTGCGCTATTCAGGCGATGTTGTCAAGGCTCTTGCAGCCGGCGGATATTGCGTCATGATCGGTTCGCTGGTAGCCGGAACAGAAGAGAGCCCCGGCGACACAATAATCTTCAACGGACGTAAGTTCAAGAGCTATCGCGGAATGGGCAGTCTCGAGGCCATGGAGAACGGATCTAAGGACCGCTACTTCCAGTCAGAGACTAAGGATGTTAAGAAACTTGTGCCCGAAGGCATTGCTGGCCGCGTTCCTTATAAAGGCACTCTGCAGGAGGTTATCTATCAGCTCGTGGGCGGTCTGCGCTCAGGTATGGGCTACTGTGGAGCCAACGACATACAGGCACTTCATAATGCCAAATTCGTGCGCATAACAAATGCAGGCGTGCTCGAGAGCCATCCTCACGACATCTCTATCACAAGTGAGGCTCCCAACTACTCACGCCCTGAATAACCGGCATGTATAGAGGCTCGCATGTGAGCCGAGATGAGTATTATTTAAATACCGCAATATTAAGAAATGAAATCTTTTAAGCTTTTTGTAGCCATGCTCCTCTGTGGGAGCATGGCTCTTGCTCAGCACGACGATCCCGTTGTAATGAAAATCAACGGGGTGCCAGTGACACGCTCTGAGTTTGAGTATTCATATAATAAGAACAATTCTGACGACGTAATCGACAAGAAGACTGTTGACGAATACGTCGACTTGTTTGTTAATTACAAACTTAAGGTCGCAGCAGCCTATGACGCTAAGCTCGACACGCTCAGCTCGTTTAAGAAAGAGTTTGCCATGTACCGCGACCAGCAGGTACGTCCGTCGTTTGTCAACGATTCTGACATCGTGGCCGAGGCACGCCTGGTTTACGACAAGACAAAGGAGCGTATCGGCGAGCGCGGACTGATTAAGCCTGCACACATACTTATATATGTTGAGCAGAAAGCCCCTGCTGAGAAGCTCGAGAAGGCACGCCTGCGCGCCGACTCGCTTTACAACGTGCTGAAAGGCGGAGCCGACTTTGCCGAGCTTGCCAAGAAATATTCGCAGGATCCGGGTTCGGCCAAGAACGGAGGAGAACTGCCCTGGCTTCAGCCCGGACAGACGCTCAAGGAGTTTGAAGACGCAGCTTATGCTCTGAAAACCGGCGAAATGAGCAAACCGGTGCTCTCACCTGTGGGCTATCACATCATTCTCATGAAGGACCGCAAGGCTTTTGAGCCGTTCGACACGCTGAAGACTGACATCATACGCTTTATCGAGGCACGTGGCGCACGTGAGAGAATTGTTGACAAAAAGCTTGAAGAACTTGTAAAAGAGTCTGACGGAAAACTTACCAAAGAGAACATCCTTGAGGCAAGGGCCGAAGAGATGGCAAGCAAGGACTCTGACCTGAAGAATCTTATCAAGGAATATCACGACGGACTCTTGCTTTATGAGATAAGCAACCGCATGGTGTGGGACAAGGCCGCAAAAGACGATGTCGGACTTGCCGCATATTTCAAGAAGAACAAGAAAAGATATTATTGGGACGAACCCAGATACAAGGGTATGGTATACCACGTCAAGCAGAATGAAGACGTAGAGGCTGTTAAGAACTGCGTGAAGGATGTTCCGTTTGACGAATGGGCTGAGAAACTGCGTGTTACGTTCAACAACGACTCTGTGTTGAGAATACGCGTCGAGAAAGGTATATTCAAGGCCGGCGACAATGCATTTATCGACAAGATGGTGTTTAAGAAAGACACCGTGGTTACTCCGGTCAAGAACTTCCCTATCGATGCTGTTTACGGAAAGATACTTAAGCGTAAGCCCGAAAACTACGAGGATGTTCGTGGACTGGTTACGGCCGACTATCAGGACCAGCTGGAGAAGCAGTGGGTGGCCGACCTCAGAAAGAAATATCCCGTGGAAGTATATTATGATGTGTTGAAAACAGTAAATAATCATTCTAAATAATGAGATCTAGAAGCAAAACAGCCTTATGGGCCGTAGTATCGATGGTGTTCTTTGCCACTGTAAGCGCGCGGCCTTTACAGGGTGGCGACGATAAAGACGTTGCAAAAACCGACTCGGTTGCAAAGGTTGACACCGTTGATTCTGCCGATCCGGCAAGCGTGGTCGACGAGGTTATATGGGTTGTCGGTGACGAGCCAATACTCTTGTCTGACGTCGAAATGGCCCGTATGCAGGCCGAGATGGAAGGCGTCAAGTGGGAAGGTGATCCCGACTGTACCATTCCTGAGCAGTTGGCCGTGCAGAAGCTGTTCTTGCATCAGGCTGCGATAGACAGTATCGAGGTCAGCGAGTCTGAGGTGGCTCAGAGTGTTGAGCATCAGATAAGCGCATGGCTTCAGATGGTCGACGGCAACAAGGAACGTCTGGAGGAGTATAAGAGGAAGAGTCTTGCTGAGCTGCGAATATCTCTTCACGATGACTTCAAAGACCGCCTTCTCATTGAAAGAGAACGCGAGAAGCTCGTTGAGGACATCACAGTTTCGCCTGCCGATGTGCGCAGATATTTCAGCGAATTGCCTGAAGACAGTATCCCTATGGTTCCGACAGAGGTTGAAGTACAGATTATAACACGTACTCCGAAAGTGGAGCAGGCCGAAATAGACCGTATAAAGAACGAACTTCGCAATTACACCGAGATGGTCACCAGCGGTCAGACTTCTTTCACGGCATTGGCAAAGCTTTATTCGGAAGATCCGGGTACAGCCCGTATGGGTGGCGAATTTCCTGATTATGTAGGCCGAGGCATGCTCGATCCGGCTTTTGCTAACGTGGCTTTCAACCTTACAGACCCGAAGAAGATATCTAAAATCGTAGAGACCGACTTCGGATATCATATCATCCAGCTTATAGACAAGCGAGGCGACAAGATTAAGGTAAGACACATCCTTCTTAAGCCTAACGTTTCTAATGAGGCTATCGAGACAGCTTCAATGCAGCTTGACTCTATAGCAGACGAGATACGTGCGGGCAAATTCACCTTCGAGCAGGCAGCGTCATTCCTGTCAGACGATAAGGATACCCGCAACAACAACGGTCTGATGGCCAACACCACCGAGTCAGGACGTACAAGTAAGTTCCAGCTCCGCAATCTGCCTTCAGAGATAGCACGTGTGGTAGACACGCTGAAGGTTGGTGAGGTGTCGGCTCCTTTCCAGATGATTAATGAGAAAAACGGTAAGCTCGTTTGTGTCGTCGCAAAGCTGAAGAGCCGCGTGGAGATGCACAGGGCTACGATAACCGAAGATTTTCAGACGATGAAGAACATCGTGCTTGCCAAGCGCAAGGAAGAGTTCATAAAAGACTGGATAAAGGATAAGATAAAGAATACGTATATACGAATAAACGATCGTTATAAGAATTGTAACTTTGAATATCAAGGTTGGGTTAAATGACAACAAACAATAGAATAAAAGTCTTATTCAGCGGGCATAGGATACTGATTGTGGTACTCCTGTGCCTGTTTGGACTTAGTGTGGTCCAATCACGCCAGCCGAATAAGAAGAAACCGCGCAAGAGTACAAACGAGCGCGTCTATCTTGTTCATGCCGATGTTACCAATTATGACATGTTTGGCGACAACCCTACGGCCCAGGTGCTTAAGGGGCGTGTGGCATTCAGGCATAATGGTGCGCGCCTGTTCTGTGACAGTGCGTATCTTTATCAGGAGTCAAATTCGTTTAAGGCTTTCGGACATGTGAAGATGTATCAGGGAGACACCCTCTCGCTGTTCAGCGACTATGCCTATTATGACGGCAACGACCAGATGGCCGAGGCACGCTACAACGTTGTGCTGAAGCATAGGGGTACCACGCTTTATACCGACAGTCTTAACTACGACCGTCTTTACGGCATCGGATATTTCTTTGAAGGCGGAAAGATGGTTGACAAGAAGAACGTATTGGTTTCTGACTGGGGCGAATATGACACGGAAACACGCAACGCCGTGTTCAATTATAATGTAAATCTGAAGAATCCTAAGTTTGTTCTTACCACAGATACGCTCCATTATGACACACGTACTTCAATGGCGCATATCGTTGGACCGTCGAAAATCACTTCGGGAAAGAGTACGATATATACATCTCAGGGATATTATGACACCAATAAGGAGAAAGCCCGCCTATACGGACGGTCGCGTCTTACCAACAACGGTAAGGAACTTACGGGCGACAGCCTGTTCTATAACGAAAAGACAGGTATAAGTCAGGGCTTTCATAATGTTGTGTACAAGGATTCGCTTAACAAGAATCAGTTGAACAGCAACTACTTCTGGTATAATGAAAAGACAGGTTTTGCTTTCGCAACAGACAGCGCCGTGATGATGGATTTCTCTCAGCGTGACACGCTTTATCTGCATTCTGACACGATGAAGGTTTACACCTTTAATATAAACACCGACTCTGTTTATCGTGTGGCCCATTGTTATAATAAGGTAAGGGCGTTCAGACCGGATGTTCAGGCCGTTTGCGACTCTCTGATTTACAACACGAAAGACTCGTGTCTCATAATGTATAAAGACCCGATAACATGGAATGCTAACCGCCAGCTGTTAGGTGAGGTAATCGAGGTGTTCATGAAAGACTCGACCATTGACCGCGCACATGTTATAAATCAGGCTCTCTCGATAGAGCAGTTGCCCGACAGCATCCATTTTAATCAGATATCTTCGAGAGAGATGTTCGGATATTTTGAAAATGGAGAAATACGCAAGACCGAGGCGATAGGCAACGTGCTTGCCGTGTATTACCTTGAAGAAGACAAGGACAGCTCGCTCACCAACATGGCATATATTGAGACGGATACGATGCGTATGTTCATGAGAAACCGACAGTTGGAAACTCTTTGGACATGCAAGAGTCAGAATGTTATGTATCCTATCACACAGACGCCCGTGGCAAAGTCTAAGCTGCCGTCGTTTGCATGGTTTGACTATGTCAGGCCGCTTGACAAGAATGACATATTCGTATGGCGCGGCAAGAAGAGCGGCACAGAGCTAAAGAACATTCCGCGCCGTTCGGCACCATTGCAGCATATAAGTTCCGGCTCTGTTGTTTCTGTTGAAAGTGAAGTTAAGCCTGTTGCAGGCGCAGAACAGTCTAAGCCGGATGATGGAGCGGACGCAAAGCAAACATCGTCTGCAGATGGCGTGTCAGAAAAACAGAAAACTGCAGGTTCACCGGAAAGTAAGCCGGAATCTGCTCCAGTTCCTGCATCCGACAGCGTAAAGGATTCTGACGTTCAGACTGCGCCGGGTGGAGAAACAAAAACAGAGGCCAAGACCGATGTTGAGCTAAAAGACAACAAATAAGCTTATGGGACTGTTCAAGCAGCGCAGACCGCGTGGGTTTCAGCATCAATACCTGTATGCTGATGAACGTAAGGATGTATTGAAGGATGTGGAGGAACGTGCGAAACGGGAGCTTGGTGTGGCAGACGACAAAGGCAAGTCAAGCCATGAAGACCGCATAAGAGGCGCTTTCCTTAACGCTACGAAATATGCAAGGCGCCGCAGCGAACGGCGTTTGTCCGGCGGATTCATCCTTAGTACGGGTGTCATCCTGCTGCTGATTGTCCTGCTTGTTGTAGTTTGGAAGTTTTTGCTTTATTTTAATTAGTTGAAAAATCATGAGTGACATTATACAGCTTCTGCCTGATTCTGTGGCAAATCAGATTGCTGCGGGTGAGGTTATACAGCGTCCGGCATCTGTAATCAAGGAACTTGTTGAAAATTCTGTTGATGCCGGAGCAGATACAATTAAGGTACTGGTTACCGATGCAGGGCGCACTTCGATACAGGTGATAGACAACGGCAAGGGCATGTCGGAAACCGATGCGCGCCTGTCGTTTGAACGTCATGCAACATCAAAGATACGCCAGGCAAGCGACCTGTTTGCTCTTCATACAATGGGATTCCGTGGCGAGGCGCTTGCATCCATCGCTGCCGTGGCCCAGGTTGAACTGAAGACACGCACTGCAGATGACGAACTCGGAACGCATATCACTATTTCCGGCTCTAAGGTTATGGCCCAGGAGCCTGTTTCGTGTCCTATAGGAAGCAACTTTTCTGTAAACAATATATTCTTCAATGTCCCTGCAAGACGTAAGTTCTTGAAGTCTAACTCTACGGAACTTAATAACATCCTTGCTGCTTTTGAGCGTATAGTGCTTGTTTATCCGCAGATAAACTTTACGTTCCATAGCAACGGCGTGGAGATGTTCAACCTGCGTAAAGGCAGCCTAAGACAGCGTATAGTAGATGTGTTCGGCAAGAAACTCAATCACGACATACTGCCCGTTAACGTTGAGACAACGGTATGCAATATCTCGGGATTTGTCGGCAAGCCCGAAGCCGCCCGTAAGAAATGCTCTCATCAGTATTTCTTTGTCAACGGGAGATATATGAAGCATCCGTATTTTCATAAGGCCGTGCTTACGGCTTTCGACCGCCTTATACCTATGGGCGAGCAGGTGCCTTATTTCATTTACTTCGATGTCAATCCAGAAGACATCGATGTGAACATCCATCCTACAAAAACCGAGATAAAGTTTGAGAATGAGCAGACTATATGGCAGATACTTATGGCTGCCGTTAAAGACTCTCTCGGCCGCTTTAATGATGTTCCTTCGATAGACTTCGACACTGAAGGAAGGCCTGATATACCGGTGTTCGACCCCTCTGTGGGCGGCACTTCAGCTCCCAAACTTGACTTTAATCCGGAGTATAATCCTTTCAAGGAGACTTCAGCAGGCAGTATGCTATCAAACCGTAGAACGGTTCCTGACTCATGGGAGACGCTCTATGAAGGAGTGAGCGGCGGCGAAGAGCAAAGCCTCTTTATGCCTGATGTGCCCCAGCCTGAACCGGAAGGAACGATAATCTCGGGCGGAGGCAGCGTTATAGACGAGAAGTCACCTGCACATTATCAATATAAGGGAAAGTATATCATGACTGCCGTTAAGTCTGGTTTGATGGTTATCGACCAGTACCGTGCCCATGTGCGCATACTTTATGAACGCTATCTCTCGCAGATTAACGGAAAGGGATGCAGCTCGCAGCAGATATTGTTCCCGGAGATGATACAGTTTTCTCCTTCCGAAACAGTGATTATAGATAAGATAAGCAACGAAATAGCCAATATAGGTTTCGACCTCGCTTCTCTTGGAGGCGGCAGCTACTCGATAAACGGAATTCCCGCCGGACTTGAAGACGTTGACTATGTAAAGCTCTTGAAGAATATTGTGGATGATTTTATAGAAACCGGAATAGGGCCGACGGAAGGAATAAACAGCGCACTGGCACTGCAATTGGCAAAAAGTGCAGCCATCCCTTACGGACAAGTGCTCGACAATGCGGAGATGGAAAGCATTGTGAACGAACTGTTTACGTGCTCAAACGTAAACTACACTCCTGACGGCAAGCCTGTGATAGGCATGCTTAAGCAACATGACATTGATAACCTGTTTTGCTGATGCGTTTTAATAATGGTTTACATTCTTTGCTGAAAATGTGAAAATAAAATTACAAAAAACGTGTTTAATTGAAAAATATTGCTATCTTTGCACTTGAAGATACGCTTTGTATATAAAGGCATTTGACATATTTTTATTGATTGTTTAATATTAAGAGTTATGAAAAAGTTATTAATTGTATTACTTTTAGCAGGTGCTTCTGTTGCCTCAATGGCGCAGGAGAACGACGCTACTGAAAAGTACAGCGTTGCTACAAATTCGTTCTGGAGCAACTGGTTTATTCAGGCCGGTGCTGAATGGAACGCTTGGTATGGTAATTATGAAGATGGCAGAGGCTGGTCAAAGAGCCCCTTCAAGAAATTCCGTTCTAACCCTGGAGCTTCTATCGCCATCGGTAAATGGTTCACACCTGGAATAGGTCTCCGTACAAAGCTGCAGGGAATCTGGGGTAAGGCTGTTTACAGCGATCAGAACAAAGGCAACGGCAACAAGTATTGGATCTTGAATGAGCAGGTAATGTTCAACCTCAGCAATATGTTCTGTGGCTACAATCCTGACCGTGTATGGAACTTCATACCTTTCGCAGGTGCCGGTGTCGGCCGTTCTTGCACATATAACAGATATGCAATGGGCTGGTCAGTAGGTATCTTGAACGAGTTCTGGGTAAGCAGAAAGGTTGCCATCAACTTCGAACTTGGTTGGAACCGCATGGAGAGCGACATCTGCGGCATGCCGGCCGATATGGGCGAAGGCTTCCTGATGAGCCATCCTAACAACGTTTATGCAGAGGTTGGTATCACTTACAACGTAGGTAAGGGCACATGGAACAAAGTTCCTGATGTAGACGCCATCAAGGCTCTTTCACAGTCACAGCTCGACGCTCTCAATGCTCAGCTGGCTGACGAGAAGGCAGAGAACAGCCGTCTGAAGAACGAGCTTGCAAACAGAACTGCTACTGCAACAACAAAGGTTGAGAAAGAGTATATAACAAATCCTGTTTCTGTATTCTTCAACATCAACAAGTCTACAATCGCTTCAAGAAAAGACCTTGTTAACGTTAAGAATCTTGCAGACTATTCTAAGGACAACAACGCTAAGTTGATTGTTACCGGATATGCTGACAATGCAACAGGTCCTGCTGCATACAACCGTGCTCTGTCACAGAAACGTGCTGAGAGAGTTGCTGACGAATTGGTTAAGATGGGTGTTAAGAGAGAAAACATCCAGATCGAGGCTAAGGGCGGTGTAGACACACTCGTTCCTCCTTCATACAACCGTCGCGCTACTGTTGAGATTGCAAAGTAAAATTCCATATCAGTTAAAGTTTAAATGGTGCCCCGACATGTCGGGGCATCTTTTTTTGAAAAAAGTTTGCGAAAAATTTGGTGGAAAGAAAAAAACGCCGTATCTTTGCACTCGCTTACAAGAACAAGGGCGTTTAGCTCAGCTGGTTTAGAGCATCTGCCTTACAAGCAGAGGGTCGGCGGTTCGAATCCGTCAACGCCCACGTCAAAACAGAATGCCGGACAATTTGTCCGGCATTTTTCGTTTATTGTCATTGTTGCCGCTTGTCTGTCTTTTCTTCGTTTCGCTGCAGTCGTGGCCTGTATGGCATGTTTTCCTGATAGTTTTTGTGTCTTGCTTTAACCCCAATCTGTTATTATGATTCGGTCTGTATTATTGCTTTATATTGAGCTCCTTTTTGTTGGATTTTGCAGGCATGGCGGACTATGTCATGAAAAAGCGAACAAAAAGCCGCCAATAGAAACAAAAAGGCGGGCTGAAGGCATGAATACACAAAATTGATAACGCTATGTGCTGTATAATGACCGGTTGGAGGTTAATGCAGTGGCGGCTCTATAGATGTGTGTTTGAATTTCGGATCAGCTTTGTTGTCGGCGGTTTTGTATGTATCCTTTTGTCTTTGCAGGTTTATTTCTTGTAGAAATACATTGTCGGGTAGTGTAGGTGAGGAGTTCTTGCGGTTGATGTAGAAAGAATGGCTGTAGACGGTTGGGATGCGCAATGTCTCGGCTTGATGCATGTATTATTGTATGCTTGGTTGGCGCTCGCTGCACTCGGCTGGCTCGTTGTGCGCTGTCTTATTTCTGATTTGCGTCCTTTTATGTTGCGAAAGGATACAAATTGCAGGCTAAAAGGACACCTTTTGCCGTCTGAAATGTGCCCTTTTGTAATGCGTTGATTGTCAGAAGGTTGTGCGGTGAGTGCGAATGCCTGTTGGCGTCGGCATTTTGCAGACAGTTCTTGCGTCCTTTACCTTGTGCAAGGCATGCAGCCGGTATCCTTTTATTTGTCGTGGTGTTAGGTTGTTTTTGTCGTGTGGCGGCTGTTGCTTTTTCTTTGCGCATGAGTCCTCGTTGGTTTTGCTGATTTTATATCTTTGTCCGGAATATTAGTGCCTGTTCCGTATGTCAGCGTCCATTGCTGCTTTCTGTGAGGAGCGCTGAGCGTTATGTGCGGTGAGTCTTGCATAGAATTGGATTATTGGCGTATTTTAGGCAAAAAATGCCTGTTTAGGAACTAAAATTAAGAAAAAATGAAAAAAGTTCGCGAAAAATTTGGCGGAAAGGAAAAAACGCCGTATCTTTGCACTCGCTTACAAGAACAAGGGCGTTTAGCTCAGCTGGTTTAGAGCATCTGCCTTACAAGCAGAGGGTCGGCGGTTCGAATCCGTCAACGCCCACACAAAGCCGACAACACCAAGGTGCTGTCGGCTTTTTCTTTATACACACTCTTGTCATGATTTTGCCGCTTGCGTGTGTTGTCTGTCCGGTATTTATAAAAATGCAATTTATAACAAACTTTTATTGTCTGTAAGTGCCATTAAATCGATTTAAATTATTAATTTTGCAACCGTTAATACGTATTAGTTATGAATCTTGACTTACTTACTGCCATCTCTCCGATAGACGGCCGATACAGAGGCAAGACCGAACGGCTTGCAGACTATTTTTCTGAGTATGCTCTCATACGTTACCGTATACGTGTGGAGATTGAATATTTTATTGCGCTGTGCGAGCTTCCGCTCCCTCAGCTCAAGGATTTCGACCATTCGCTGTTTGGACGTCTGCGTGACATCTATCTTACGTTTGACGAAGCCGGTGCGGCACGTGTCAAGGAAATTGAAGGCATCACAAACCACGACGTTAAGGCCGTGGAGTATTACATAAAAGAACAGTTCGACGCCATCGGCGGTCTCGAGCCGTTCAAGGAGTTTATTCATTTCGGACTGACGTCGCAGGACATCAACAACACCTCAGTGCCGCTCTCGCTTAAGGAGGCGCTTTGCGATGTTGTGGTTCCGCAGGTGGAAGAGCTCATAAAGCAGCTCACCGACTATGCCGAAGAGTGGAAAGAGGTGCCCATGCTGGCCAAGACTCACGGACAGCCTGCATCGCCCACACGTCTCGGTAAGGAGGTTATGGTGTTCGCATACCGTCTGCAGAAGCAGCTCGACTCTTTACGTCAGTGTGAGCTTACTGCCAAGTTCGGCGGTGCTACGGGTAACTACAATGCCCATCATGTGGCATATCCCGAGTACGACTGGAAGGCTTTCGGCAATAAGTTTGTCAGCGATAAACTCGGACTCGTGCGCGAGCAGTGGACCACGCAGATAAGCAACTATGACTGTCTGGGTGCAGTGCTTGATGCCGTGCGCCGCATAAACACGATAATAATAGACCTCGACCGCGACTTCTGGATGTATATCTCAATGGAATACTTCAAGCAGAAGATCAAGGCCGGCGAGGTTGGCTCGAGCGCAATGCCTCATAAGGTCAATCCTATTGACTTCGAGAACAGTGAAGGCAACCTCGGCGTAGCAAACGCTGTGCTGCAGTTCCTGGCACAGAAGCTGCCCGTAAGCCGTCTGCAGCGCGACCTTACCGACTCTACAGTGCTTCGCAACATCGGTGTGCCTCTCGGACACACTGTCATTGCAATACAGAGCACACTGAAAGGACTGCGCAAGCTCATACTCAACGAAGAGAAGATAAGTGCCGACCTCGACAATACATGGGCCGTTGTGGCTGAGGCCATTCAGACCATATTGCGCCGTGAGGCCTATCCGCATCCGTATGAGGCTCTCAAGGCACTTACACGTACTAACCATAAAATGACAGAAGAAACAATACATCAATTTATCAAAGAACTGAATGTAAGCGATGAGGTTAAGGCTGAGCTTATGGCCATAACGCCTCACAATTACACCGGAATATAATAAGCAAGGCATCGCCCGCGGCTTCAGTATTGACTACCGGCCGTGTGGATGCCTGTTTGTTTGAATGTCTTAGTAAATGTAGCAGAACAAAATATAAAAATAACATAATTACAAACCGCCGTGAGGCATTAATCTGAAATAATATGACAGAAGATTTAGAAAACAAGAAAGAAGGTATGTATGCCGGACAAAACGAGGTAAGCCGTGAGGGCTACAAACCGGCTGAAAACACAAACTACCGTAACGGAGAAAGACCTATGCGTCCGCGCATCAAGGTACAGCGTGCATATTCATCTAGCAGAAACTATAATAACGATTCAGCAGGCTTCCGTCCTGAGGGATTCGGCGCAGCGCTCCAGTCAGACGGAGGTCAGCAGCGTTCTTACCGTCCGCGCTACAACAGCGGACAGCAGGGCGGCTATCAGCAGCGTCAGGGCTATCAGCCGCAGCAGCGCGGCGGATATCGTCCGCGTTATAACAGCGATGCCGACGGCAACTATCAGCCCCGCCAGAACCAGTATGGCCAGCGTCAGAGCTCGCCCTACCGCCAGAACTACAATCAGGGCATGGACGGCGGCTATCAGCCCCGCCAGTCGGCAGGCTATCGTCCGCGTTACAACAACGGAGGAGGCGAGGGCGGCTATCAGCCCCGTCAGAACTCTTATCAGCGCGGTGGCTATCAGCGCGGCGGCTATGGTCCGCAGCGTCAGCCGGCATATCAGCAGCGCGGCGGTTACCGTCAGCGTACCCCTGATTATGATCCTAACGCAAAGTACAGCCAGAAGAAGCGTATAGAATATAAAGAGGCCAACATTGACCCGACAGTGCCCGTAAGACTTAACAAGTATCTGGCCAATGCAGGTATCTGCAGCCGCCGTGAGGCCGACGAGTTCATACAGGCAGGCGTGGTCAGCGTTAACGGTCAGGTTGTTACAGAGCTCGGAACAAAGGTTCTGCGCACTGACGACATCAGATTCCACGATCAGAAGGTGTCAATGGAGAAGAAGGTATACGTGCTTCTCAACAAGCCAAAGGACTGTGTTACAACAAGCGACGACCCGCAGCAGCGCAAGACTGTGATGGATCTCGTAAAGAACGCATGTCCGGAGCGTATCTATCCCGTAGGACGCCTTGACCGAAACACCACAGGAGTGCTCCTGCTCACCAACGACGGCGATCTGGCCAGCAAGATCACTCATCCTAAATTCCTGAAGAAGAAGATTTATCACGTCTTCCTCGACAAGAAGGTTACTGCTCACGACATGCAGCAGATAGCCACAGGCATAACTCTTGAAGACGGCGAGGTGCATGCCGACGCCATCGAGTATGCCAGCGCAACAGACAAGAGCCAGGTGGGCATCGAGATACACAGCGGCAAGAACCGTATCGTCCGCCGTATCTTCGAAAGTCTCGGATACAGAGTTGTCAAGCTCGACCGTGTGCTCTTTGCTGGTCTGACTAAGAAGAATCTCCGCCGCGGCGACTGGCGCTTCCTCACAGAGAAGGAAGTTGACATGCTGCGCATGGGAGCTTTTGAATAATAGTACAACAATCAGAATTAAAGGCTGAAGCTTTTTAGACGAAACGTATTTTGGTGCAGGCCTGCGGCTCTGTTTGTGCCACGTGGCCGACAGCATGGCTGAGGCATGCGCCGGATTACTGTCAAAACATATAACAAAATGGAAAAAATCAAGAGAACAAAAGTCGTAGACGTGCTTCAGCGCACAGATTTCGGCGCTGTCGTCAACGTAAAAGGATGGGTGCGTACCCACCGTAGCAGCAAGTCAGTAGACTTTATCGCGCTTAACGACGGTTCAACAATAAAGAACGTACAGGTAGTTGTCGATCCGTCAAAGTTTGACGAGAGCATGCTCAAGCAGATAACCACAGGATCATGCATCAATGTCAACGGCGAACTGGTTGAGAGCCAGGGAGCAGGACAGACGGTAGAGCTGCAGTGCCGTGAGATTGAGATTTACGGTCTTTGCGCCAGCGACTATCCGATGCAGAAAAAGGGACAGAGCTTCGAGTACATGCGCCAGTATGCACATCTGCGCCTTCGTACCAACACCTTCGGAGCCGTGATGCGCATACGCCACAATATGGCCATAGCCATCCACAAGTATTTCCACGATCACGGATTTTTCTATTTCCACACACCGCTCATCACTGCCAGCGACTGTGAGGGTGCAGGACAGATGTTCCAGGTTACAACGAAGAACCTCTACGACCTTAAGAAGAACGACGAAGGCAAGATAACCTACGACGACGACTTCTTCGGCAAGCAGACATCACTCACCGTGAGCGGACAGCTCGAGGGCGAGCTCGGAGCAACGGCTCTGGGTGCCATTTATACTTTCGGACCAACTTTCCGTGCCGAAAACTCAAACACTCCGCGCCATCTGGCCGAGTTCTGGATGATAGAGCCTGAGGTTGCATTCATCGATCTCAACGACCTGATGGACCTCGAGGAAGACTTCATCAAATACTGCGTTCAGTGGGCTTTGGACAACTGCAAGGACGACCTTGAGTTCCTCAACAAGATGATTGACAAGACGCTGATAGAGCGACTCAAGTCAGTTGTCAGCGGTTCTTTTGTTCGTCTTGAGTACACAGAGGGTATCAATATTCTTGAAGAGGCCGTTAAGAACGGTCATAAGTTCGAGTTCCCCGTAAGCTGGGGCATGGACCTTGCCAGCGAGCACGAGCGTTATCTCGTTGAAGAGCACTTCAAGAAGCCTGTCATCATGACCGGATATCCTAAGGCCATAAAGGCGTTCTACATGAAGATTAATGAGGACGGCAAGACTGTTCAGGGCACCGACGTTCTGTTCCCGCAGATTGGCGAGATTATCGGCGGAAGCGTACGCGAGGAGAACTACGACAAGCTGATAGGCGAAATCAACGAGCGCAACATCCCGATGAAGGATATGTGGTGGTATCTCGACACACGTAAATACGGATCATGCCCTCACGGAGGATTCGGTCTCGGATTCGAGCGCCTTATCCTGTTCGTTACAGGTATGCAGAACATACGCGACGTGATACCGTTCCCGCGTACTCCGAAAAATGCTGAATTCTAAAGCTAATATTCTTATATACTAATCAAGAAGGCGTGTCAGAATGTGCTTTTGTATGCATTCTGACACGCTTTTTTTCGTTGTTTTCGTGTCAGGTTTACTACGCCTGATAAGCCCGTAGGCAGAGCTTGACGCCTGATTTTGGCTGAGCGCTTGTTTGTGATTTGCCGTTCTGCTTAATGTGAGACAAAGAGCCGGCATAAGTATAGTGAGCGGTTGGGGAAAACCGGCAGATGACAGCCGGAAGCATTGTCCATATTTTTTTATAAATAGTTGAAATAATTATTATTTAATTTGTCTATTTTCTTTTTATAATTTATAAATTAGTATATTTGCTGCGGTATGCCGGCAGATGTCATACTTCAAGTGCGCCCTTGCATCAAGGCCGTGCTGCGGCAGCTGCCGGGTGTATGATTGTTTCAAACGTTAATAAAAGAAATCATTATGACAAAAGACGAACTTATGCGTAAGGCCATAGAGCTTTCGATAGATAATGTCAACAATGGCGGAGGACCTTTCGGAGCCGTGATAGCTCGCGACGGCGAGATTGTTGCAACAGGAGTCAACCGCGTGACGGCCAACAACGACCCTACAGCCCATGCCGAGGTGAGCGCCATAAGGGCGGCAGCTGCCGCCTTGGGTACGTTCGACCTAAGCGACTGCGAGATTTTTACGTCGTGTGAGCCGTGCCCCATGTGCCTTGGCGCAATATATTGGGCAAGACTGAAGAAGGTTTATTTTGCCAACAACAAGACCGATGCCAAGAACATCGGATTTGACGACTCGTTTATCTACGACGAGCTGGCTCTGCCGCGTGAAGGCCGCAAGTTGTCGTCAGAGGAGATGATGCGCAACGAGGCCATCAAGGCTTTTGAGATGTGGGCGCAGAAAGACGATAAGATAGAGTATTGACGTATCTTGGCAGATAAGCCCTTTGATTATTGGCTGTGCCGGATATGCTGTGTCCGGTACTGTTTCCCGCTTTCTGCCGGACTGCAATCCGGCCGGAGGAGTTGTAAGCTATGAATCCGGCAGGCTTCTGTAAGTAGTCCTTTTATGTTTCAGGCTTTCGGCTCATGTCTTACGGCAGGCGTGATAGTGTTATTTTAATGCCTTGTTGCCATGACGACAGCATGCCGGATAACTGACGGAAATAAACAGAAAAAGTTTTTTGTATAAACTCATCACTCATCACATTCATGCGTAAAGTGTTGAATTATAATGCGTTATGGTGTGATGAGTTTCTTTCTCAACTCATCACGCCAGGCTTTCCACCTTGTTGTGTGATGAGTCGGTACGGCAACTCATCACAGCCTAATGTGCTGACATGCAGTGAGTTATGAGGCTTTGTGACGAGTGATGAGTTTATACAAAAAACTTTTTCGCTTTACTTTCCTGTTTATGTCCTTTGTTGTAAAAGCATACCTTTTACATTCCAATTTGCCGCATTTCATGTTGTAAAACATGCCCTTTCGCATTGCGTTTTGGCACCTTTTGCAGTGAATACAACTTGCCGTGTATATGCTACCTGCATTCTGTAACATTATTATTTATGCCAATGTTTCATTGCTATAGCAAGGTTCTGTTTGGCTACAACTAATGTGGAATGCTGCGTTTGATGTGTCGGCCCGTATGGAACACAATAACGGCGGGAGATGAGTGTAGAGCACATCCTCCGCCGTTTTATTGGAGTTTTTAATTAATAATCTTTATCAATATTTTGTGTAATGGCGTTCAGCACATCATGATGTTTCACCGGATGCTGTTAGTTAATAGAATGTGTGCCGTTGACAAACGCCATATTGTAGCACCCTTATTATTAATGTGAAAGCCGTCCCGGATAGGGCAGACTCCTGTATTTTAATCTCTGCAACGCCGTCTTTTTTATGGTGGCGTAATGCCTGAGGGTGATTACGTATTGGTAAATTGTGTAAATTGCCACGGATATCTGTTGTGGCTTTTTTACAATGTAGTGCAAGACGTCTTTGTGATGATATTTTAATCGTTAGAGATGCTTGCTATGCTGATTGTCTGCGTGCGTAAGACGCAGAAATACCGATTCTCTAAATATTAGATGTTTTAAGTTGTATAAGACATTTCATAATGTTGGCAATTTAAATAAATGATATTAGATAAAATAATAATTCTAAATAGTTAATAATCAGTCGTTAAGAGTTTAAAGCAGCCCGAGAGTCAGTTTGTCAATTTTGTATGTAGTTAGTAGTTGCTTTGAAGCACGTGTGCTTAGGCTGTTTGTATTTATATCCAATTAGTCGTTTGCAGGTTTATGAGACTTTTATTTTACGGTTTGCGAAAATCGCTTTGTCTCTTCGTTCCTTTTTTCTATTTTATTCAATATCTTCAGGTTGGCCTTATTTATGACATCCATGTCAATTGCGCTGAGGTAAATCTGTGTGGTCTTTAGCGATGTGTGCCCCATGCTGTCGCTTATCACTCCTATGGGGATGTTCATGTTTTTTGCAATGCTTGCCCATGAGTGACGTGCCACATACATGGTTATGCCTTTTCGCATTTTCAGCATTTTGGATATCTTGTCGAGTTGCATGTTCACGTTCTTCTGGCAACTCTTATACTGCATTCTCTCTTCTTTTCCGGGTATCGTAATTATCGGCAGCAGATAGTCGTTGTACGATGGCCATTTGTTAACTATTTCCTGCATGCATTTCTCCCATTTTATTGAGAGCTGCTGCTTGGTTTTGCGCCGCTTGTATGTCAGTATGCCGTTGCTTAGGTCGGTCTTTTTAAGATAAGCCATGTCTATGAACGACATTCCGCGGGTGTAGAAACTGAAGAGAAACATGTCTCTGGCAAAGTGTAATGCTCTCGACGGCATATAAAGCTCCTTTATGGCCTTTATGGTCTGCAGCGGTATGGCTCTTTTCTCGGTCTTGTCAATCCCGGTGTAGACGTTCCTGAACGGCTGTTTCTCCGTGGCGAGTCCGTCGTTCACCGCCCTGTTGTATACCGCACGCATCACTCTCATGTAGAAGGATATCGTGTTCATCTTTATTCCTTCGTTTTTCAGATACATCTCATATTGCTGCATCATCTTGTCGTTGATTTTGCCGAGCGTGATGTTCTTGCCTTTCCTGAATCGCTTAAAGCTTTTCAGCGTGCTCTTGTAGTTATCTGCCGTGCTGCTTTGCTTGTTGCTTTCAAGTTCTTTGATTATTTTCTCCATGTATAGGAACAAATATCTGTCTTTCTTGACTTGCAGCTTTTCTTCTGACAGAACGCTCTCATCTATTTCGATGAGAAGTTCTTCTTCTCCTGTCTTTATAAGCTGAGGAGAAAGTTTAATTCTAATTGTAGTCATTTTGCTGTTGAAAATTTAAACTTAATAAACAAGTAAATTTACATCCGGTGAAATGAGGAGGTGCATTCCTTAATTGATTGCAGATGCATTCCTCTTGTTTTATTGCAGGTTTTTTGTCTGTCGTTGTTATATTTGTTTTCATTTGTCGTTGCATTTATTGTTAATTAATTTTGTTTTATTGACTTCTTCGGCTGAAATCAAAAAAACAGGGCATAAGCTTTGAGGTGTGTTGGCTTATGCTCTGTTTTGTAGAGGGACTTTGGGATGCTGTGTTTAAGTAAGGTGTTTTAACCGTCAGCCTGTTTGCAGTGCCAGGCTGTGATAGTGTCGTTGCATTTTACCGATGCAGGTAATCAAGTCTTCAAAGTTATATATTAACTCCTTTACTTTCACTTCCCTCTTTTATGTTGATGTTCAGCTAGTTCCTAATCTTTCAGATAGTTCTCTATGTTTGCCAGAACTTTTTGGCTGAGCCGTTCATACGACTGCTTTGTAAGTCCTGACGATACGCCCATGCAGTGCATGTGCCTGTGGCTTTGCATGCGCTCGCTGCCGGCCGCTCCTGTGGTGTCGCAGAAGCAGATGTTGTCGCGGTCGAGCCATTTTTCGAATGCAGGTTCGTCCCATGCCGGCGACAGACCTGTGTTGAAGAGTATCTTATGGTCGCCCATAAGTTCAAACTGCTTTTCGTGCAGCAGCACGGTGTTGCGGTTGAGGCAGCAGAATATCACGTCGCTCCATCCAACCAGTTCGTCCAGGGGCATAAACCTGTAGCCTTTAGCCTCGGCTGCGGGCTTCTGGCTGCGTGCAAAGTAGCCCACCTCGGCTCCGAAGAACTTCATGGCGTCTGCTATCATGCCTCCTGACTTGCCCAGGCCCACCACGCCGGCTTTCAGGCCGGTTATCTCGCTTGGTGCGCCGAACCATGCAGGCTGACCGAAGCCGTGAAGGCATCTGGCAAGCTCGCTTACCACGTATTCTATCACGCCCTCGTCGCCGTAGTCGCGTATGCCGGTTACGGTTATTCCGTGTCCGTCGGCATAGTGGATGTCTACGTTTGCGCTTTCGGGTGAATAGAGTGAGCAGCACATGCCTACGTATTTCAGGCATGGGCATTTGGCAAGGATTTCCGCGGTTATTGCCGTAGTGAAGCTTACCAGCGCGGCATCGGCGTCGCCTATGCGTGCTGCTGTCTCATCAGCGGTTTGTGGCATATCGCTGTGGATGATCACCTCGTCGGCATACCGCCCGAGGCTGTCTATAGCCTCCGGAATCATCTTTATCGGCTCTATTGCCACTAATTTTCTGAATTTTCTCATTGTCGTTAGCCTTTACTTATAATATACTTTTTTATCGTTTCCGCCACGGCAGACCTGCTGTTGTGCTGCCGTGCGCTTTTGTCATTCGTCCTGTGTGAGCGCTATGCAGTCGTCGAACAGAGAGATAAGCCTGCGCTTGTAGAGATCGCCCACGGCTTTCTTATAGTTCTTCTTGCTCACCTGGAAGGTCTTGTAGATGTCTTCAGCCGGACTCTTGTCTGTCAGGCGGCACACGCCGTCGTGTTCTTTCATATATTGCAGGAGCACCTCGCTGAATTCTGTTGTCATCTTGCGTCCCGTAGGCTGCAGCGTCACGTCTATCTTGCCGTCGGGTCTTATTGTGCCTATGTATCCCTTCATCCTGTCGCCGGTGTGTATGTCCTTGAATATCTGGTCCTTGTAGACAAGTCCCGGATATTTGTTGTCTATTATCACCTTGAATCCTAGGTCGGTTTTCTGCCATACCAGCAGGCTCACCTCGTCGCCCTGTCTGTATTCGGGCTGCTCGTTGCTGAAGTAGCGCTCTATCTTGGCCGAGGCCACTATGCGGTAGCTCTCGCTGTCGAGGTGTACGTGCACGATGTAGCCTTTGCCTGTTTCCATCTTCATTTTCTGTTCACGGAACGGGCAGAAGAGGTCTTTCATCAGTCCCCAGTTGAGGAAGGCTCCATACTCGTTCACCCATGCCACGCTGAGGAAGGCAAAGTCGCCAACCTTGGCCAGCGGCGTGAGCGTAGTGGCTACGAGCCTTTCTTCGTTGTCGAGATAGATAAACACGTTGAGCTCGTCGCCAACCTTACATCCTTCGGGCACGTAGCGCTGCGGCAGCAGCACCTCGCCTTCGTCGCCTCCGTCGAGATACATTCCGAAGTCTACTTTCTTGACAACCTTCATGAGGTTGTAGTCGCCAAGTTTTATGAAGTCCATATTCTTTATCGGTGTTTGATTTTTATTAATACAAATGTTTGTAGCCTCGCAGTTCTTTTCTGCGTTCTATTCGGCCTTGCCGTCGGCATTTTCGTCCGCACGGTCAGCTCCGTCCGTGTCGTTGTCGGTTGTGGCGGTGCTGCTGCTAGCTGCCGTTGCTGCGTCGGCTGCGGCATTGACGTCGGTCTCGAGCATTCCGTCGCGCATGGCTATGGTGCGGTCGGTAATTTTTGCCAGGTTTTCGTCATGCGTTACAATCACGAATGTCTGTCCGAGCTTGTCGCGCAGACTGAAGAACAGCTGGTGCAGTTCCTCCTTGTTTTTCGAGTCGAGACTGCCCGACGGCTCGTCGGCAAGAATTACGGCAGGGTCGTTTACCAGTGCGCGTGCTACTGCCACACGCTGCTTCTCGCCGCCTGATAGCTCGTTGGGCTTATGCTTTGCGCGGTCGGCCAGTCCCATGAAGTCGAGCAGGGCTTCGGCCTTCTTCTTTGCCTCGCTGCGCGATTTTCCGCCAATCAAGGCAGGTATCATGATGTTCTCGAGCGCGGTGAACTCAGGCAGAAGCTGGTGGAACTGAAACACGAAGCCTATGCGCTGATTTCTGAACTCTGACAGCTTCTTGCGGTTAAGGCGGCTCACGTCGGTGCCGTCTATTATTATCTGTCCGCTGTCTGGCTTGTCGAGTGTGCCTATTATCTGCAGCAGTGTGGTCTTGCCGGCACCGCTCGGTCCGACGATGCTCACCACTTCGCCCTTGCCTATGTGCAGGTCGATGCCCTTAAGTACCTGCAGCGAGCCGAAGCTCTTGGTTATGCCTTTTATATCTATCATGTTTTTTCTGTTTCTTTGTTTGCTTGTTGTCGTTATGTTGAGAGTTGTTTATATCTTGAATTTTTTCCTTACCCATGTCAGCAGCACCTCGTATGCGCTAGGCTGTTCGTGATGCTGAGGCTCAGCATAGGTCATTGCGCCCAGCGGTTCGCCATACTGGTCGGGGAAGATTATCATGAGGCTCTTGCCTGCGAAGTATCGCGTAATCTCCTCAGGCAGACGCTCAAGCGCGTTCTTGTATGATATGGTGCCCTTACGTGCGGTGATAACCACGAACATGTGGTCTTCGTTCACGTTGTCGGCCAGTCCCGGCAGTTCGTTCCAGTGGGCCATGTATGTGTATTCGGCCCTCACGTTAGGATGGCGGTTCTGTATATACTCGTTGATGAGCGACAGCGTCTCGTGCTTTGCGTGGAACTGTATGCGGCACTCAAGGTTCTCGGCCATGCGCGAGAGACGCTCCAGCCAGCGGTAGAATCCCGGCTCGTATTCGGCTCGCGACGGCACGGCCACCTGTATGCGTCTCAGCGTGTTGAGCGGCGTGAGACACTGCACGATGGTTATCTGGCGGTTAAGACCGCTGAAGATGCTCTGTATGAACTCGCCCCAGAACTTCTTCGACACCTCCTGGCGTATGTGCATGCCCATGATAAGCTCTGACGCGTTAAACTCCATGAAGGCGTGCTTTATGCCGTTGCTGATGTTTGTGGCTATTCTTACCTGCGTCTGCACCATCATGCCCGAGTAGTTGGCCACCTTGGTTATGTGCTCCAGCAGCTGCCGTCCGCGCTCCTGATACATCAGGCGGTTGTCGTCGTCGTAGACCACGTTGAGCGCCACCACGCCGCGGTTGAGCTTGCGGTTGCGCATCAGCGAAGCCATCTTAATCAGGTTTTCGGCCGTTTCAGGATACCTCATAGGTATCATTATCTTCTCGTCATCAGCGGTTTCGTCCTTAGGCAGGCTGCTCTTGGTCTCGAGAGCTATTTTCTTGGCGGCACGCTCCGTTGTGAACGAGCTGAATATGCACGTAACGAGGATAAGTATGATAGTGCCGTTGAGCACGTCGTCGTTGAGCAGTCGCTGACCGTTGGGCAATATCAGGTTGTAGCCCACGAGCACTGCGGCAAGCGTAGCTCCTGCCTGCGCGTTGCTCAAGCCGTATATCAGCTCGCGCTCAATGGCCCGCATGCCGAACAGCTTCTGCGTGAACAGCGATGCTATCCACTTGCTCGACAGGGCCACCACAATCATCACTGCTGCCACCTCGAGCGTGCCTAGTCCGCCGAACAGTATCTTGACGTTGACGAGCATGCCCACGCCGATGAGGAAATAGGGGATGAATATGGCGTTGCCCACAAATTCAAGGTGAGTCATCAGTGGCGATATGTTGGGCACGTATCTATTGAGCACCAGACCCGTAAGGAAGGCGCCGAGTAGCCCTTCCATGCCTATCATCTCCATCATCACCGAGCCGAGGAACGTCATGGCCAGTACGAAGATAAACTGCGTGACGTTGTCTTCATACCTCTGGAAGAAGTACTGGGCAATGCGCGGAAAATAGAATATTATGATGAAGAACACCACCGCAATCTTCAGAAACAGCATGATCCAGAAGCTGCTGGTTATCTCGCCCTTGAACATTCCGCCCACAATGGCAAGTACGAGCAGCGTCAGCGTGTCGGTGATGGCCGTAGCTCCCACGGCTATCGTGACGCTGCGCTGGTTGGACAGGCCGTAGCGCAGGATGGTCGGATAGGCTATCAGCGTGTGAGAGGCATACATACTGGCCAGCAGCACCGATGTTAAGAAACTGTATTTCAGCACGGCCGTGTTGAACACGAAGCCCATGGCCATAGGTATAACGAAGGCCATGATGCCGTGGGTGAACGTCCGCAGCCTGTTTTTTCTGAAGTTGCTCATGTTCATCTCGAGTCCGGCAAGGAACATGATGTAGTAGAGGCCCACATGCCCGAACAGGTCGAACGAGCTGTCCTTGGCAAGGATGTTGAACCCGTGGGGTCCGACGATGACTCCGGCCAGCACCATACCCACGATATGGGGTATGCGCAGCTTGCCCATTATTATGGGTGCGAAGAGAATGATGCACAGCACGACGAAGAATATCAACGTCGGGGCTGTTATGGGGAAAAATTGCGATATATCCGGCATAAATATTCGTTATGTTGCAAATCTATATGCAAAAGTGCAAAAAAAAATCATATTTTTGCAGTGATTGGGCTAAAAGTTGTACTTTTGTACCGAATAATTAGCAGATTAATATATTTTGTAATAAAAATAAGCGATAAATGAAAGTAGCAATTGTTGGCGCGAGCGGCGCTGTTGGACAAGAGTTCCTCCGCGTTCTCGCAGAAAGAAATTTTCCGCTTGACGACCTTGTGCTGTTCGGTTCAGAGCGTTCGGCAGGCCGGAAATATGTTTTTAAGGGAAAAGAGTATGAGGTAAAACTGCTTCAGCATAACGACGACTTCAAGGACGTGGACATAGCCTTCACGTCGGCCGGAGCCGGCACTTCAAAAGAGTTTGCCGCCGACATAACAAAGTATGGAGCCGTGATGATTGACAACTCGAGCGCGTTCCGCATGGACGACGACGTGCCTCTGGTTGTACCTGAGTGCAACGCCGAGGATGCCCTCAAGCGTCCGCGCGGCATCATTGCCAACCCTAACTGTACGACAATAATGATGGTGGTGGTTCTGCAGCCGCTCGAGCAGCTCAGCCACATACGCCGCATACACATAGCAAGCTACCAGAGCGCAAGCGGCGCGGGTGCTGCGGCTATGGCCGAACTGCAGCAGCAGTATAAGGAGATTATCGACGGCAAGCCCGTAACCGTGAGCAAGTTCCCCCATCAGCTGGCTTACAACGTAATTCCTCAGATAGACGTGTTCCAGCCCAACGGATACACCAAGGAAGAGATGAAGATGTTTAACGAGACACGCAAGATTATGCACAGCGACGTTAAGTGTTCTGCCATGTGCGTGCGTGTGTCATCGCTCCGTGCCCACTCTGAGTCAGTGTGGATCGAGACAGAGCGCCCCATCAGCGTTGAGGAGGCTCAGAAGGCTCTGGCCGCTGCTCCCGGCGTAACGCTCGAGGACGATCCCTCTAACCTGGTTTATCCCATGCCGCTCGACACAGCAGGCAAGGATGACGTATATGTTGGCCGTGTAAGAAAAGACCTGGCAGACGAGAACGGACTGACATTCTGGCTCAGTGGCGACCAGATACGCAAGGGCGCTGCGCTCAATGCCGTTCAGATAGCCGAATATCTGATAAAGGTAGGAAACGTGAAATAATTTTAATGTAGCATTCTGATAAACAGATTCAATGCCCGGACACGGCCTTAGCGGCTGTGCCGGGCATTGTCGTTTTCTTATGGCGTCAGCCTTGATTATTGTCCGTCTCGGGCTAATGGCAGACTGTCGTTGACGCGTTTCTGATATACAGAGATAAGGCACGCCTGCCTTACGGATTGCAGCTATGCACATGTAGCAGGATGATGACGTAAGGATTGCCGGCAGAAAGGCTCCGGGCGATAAGTCTGCCGTCCGGTGATTTTTCGCCTTTCTGCGATGCTGTGAGGCAGAGTTTCCGCCATAGTAGTGCAAGTCTGTCGGCATGTTGGCTGCCTGATTGTAACGTGCTGAATATCAGTGGCTTTGTAAAAGGTGCCCTTTTGGAGCCTAAAAGACCGTCTTTTGCATCATGAAAGGCCACCTTTTGCAGGCTGATTTGCCGTCTTTTACATTTACGTATGATAACGGCCGTGAATCAGTACGGCATAACGTGCCCCTACAGCAGTATTATTCATGGCGTTATTGTGCCTGCTGCGGCCAGGTCGGGTGGGGCGTTATAGCCTGAAGATAGGGTCGTCTGTATGTGCAAATCATGAAGAATGCGTTTATGTCTGTAAACCAGACGTTTACATGTTATGGCCGTTTACCCCTAAAATATGCTGAAATACATTTCAAAACATTGACAATAACCGTAATTTAATCAAATAAAGATACCTGTTTAAGTAATTTTTTGTTAACTTTGTGTCGGTTTTGTATTATTTGAAGTCATAAGTTTAAGAGATTTTCAGCGTAAGTGAAAGTGACCGGCGCTATCAGTTTATATGTTCATGCCTGTACCTCGTTGTGCAGGCTGGCGGCCGTTTCGGCGGTTGCCGCCTTGCTGTGCATGTCGGTCATGTCGTGTTCAGACGACGGAAAGCGCGGCGATGAGCGCACGCCGGAGCACGAGGCGGCTCTGAAGAGTCTTGACGACTCGATATTCGTTAAGTCAGAATATGTCATGCGCACCATGCGTGAGGGCATGGCCAATGCAGCCGACAGCCTCGACTATTACGACTTCTACCTGCGCTGGCTGCGCTACAGAGTGTCGCTCGATTCGCCCGACACGATGAGGCTCAACTGGGACGGGCCGTTCGGATTTCTGAAGCGGCAGAAGCCCACGCCGCGCGTAAGGGGCATGATGGGCTTCTTATATAATGCCAAGGGCTCATATTATCACAAGTTTCATTACAATCCGCACGAGACAATAGATTTATATTATAAGTCGTACGAATGTATCATGGGCAGCGACATGGAGTATCGCCTGCCTGACGTATGCGCCAATCTTGGCGATGCCTACGTGGCAGTCAACGACATGCCGCCATGTGGTACAGACGGGCCCTTTATCTTTCTGACTCGCTGCGCCTGCCCAAGGAGACCAACGTTAGCCTGTATATGGGGCTTGGCCGTATATATCTCAATCTGGGCGACTTCAAGGAGGCTCTGCGCTGCTATCAGGTGTCCGACCGCAACTTCGGACTAATGCCGCTCAATCTGAAGCTCTACTTCCTTAACAACTACGGCAACTATTACTATTACGCCGAAGACTATCCGTCGGCCCTGGCCATATTCCTTAGGCTCAAGAAACTGCTTGAGCAGAGCCGCATGGAGCAGAGCTACGAGATGTATCTGTGCAAGGTAAACATGGCCGACGTATATCTCAATCTCGGCAACATGGCAGAGGCATACAGGTATCTCGACGAGGCAGAAGCCTTCTTCGGCAGCATAAACGACGACATGGCGATATATTACTGCCACACAATACGCATAGGGCTTGCACTGAAAAAAGGTGATGTCAATGAGGTCAGACGTATACTCGAGGCGGAAAAGATCAACACCGTGGTTGACTTCAACCTTGTGAACATACGCCAGCGCTATCTGCGCGAGTATTATGCCAAGACCGGAAATTATAAGAAGGCATACGAAAACCTTATGGGGAGCATTGAGCGCAACGACTCGCTCAAGCATAACACCGCAAATATGCGCACGTCGGAAATTATGATGCGATACACGCAGGACACGCTGAAGCTGCATCATCAGATTGTGCTGCAGGGCAAGGACGCCGACATACGCAGGGTGCGATGGGTGATGTATGTGGTGGCGCTGGCTGCCGTCATGCTGGTGTTGCTGTTCCTCTATCTGCTGACATACATGCGCAAGCGCAGGCTGCAGACCTACATGCAGCTCATGCAGCTTAAGCTGGCCAATGCCCGCAGCCGCATATCGCCACATTTCATCTTCAATGTGCTCAACAACAGCATATCAAAGACAGGAAGCCGTGACGCTGACGAACTGATGGCACTGACCAAGCTGATAAGGGCCAACCTGAAGATGTCTGACAAATATTACGTGTCGCTTAAGGAGGAACTGGGCTTTGTGCGCTATTATATCAGCGTGGAGCGCTCGTCCATAGGCGACGACTTCGAGTTCAGCGTCGAGGCGCCGCCGGATGATGTGCTCCAGAATGTCATGGTGCCGTCGATGTTCATACAGATACTCGTTGAGAATGCCATTAAGCACGGACTGAAAAGGCGAGCCGGACACAAGTCGCTCAGGGTGAGCGTTGTGATGGAAGGCTCACGCTGCAACATCGCCGTGACCGACAATGGCGCCGGGTTCGACATACGCCACAGCGACCCTAACTCAACGGGCACCGGACTCAAGGTGATAAGAAGTTCTATAAACATAATTAACCGTAACAACAAGCGCAAGATAAGATTAGGCATAAGAAACCTTACCGGCGATGACGGCAAGGTGGCCGGATGCGAGGTATCGCTGAGCTTGCCGCTTGGACTAAAAAATTCTTAGCATAGCAAACAACCGTATATTATGAACGCAATAATCGTAGACGACACTCAGGCGGCAATAGACAACCTGGTGGACAAGCTGCAGAAATATCCCGATGTGAGCGTCGTTGCCACTGCCGGAACAGGCGAGGAGGGTCTCGACATGATAATGAGACACAAGCCCGACCTGCTCTTTCTCGATGTTGAGCTTCCCGACATGACCGGCATAGAGTTTCTCTCGCAGTTTAACGATCTGGCCGAGTGGCCCTGCCATGTGGTGATATACACCGCCTACACTGACTATATGCTCCCGGCTTTCCGCAACAAGGCGTTCGACTTTCTGCTAAAACCTGTTGACGACAAGGAACTCGACACCGTGATAAGCCGCTTCTATGAGGAGCGCGACAGCGAGAAGGCCGCGGTGATAAAGGACGACAGCATCATAAAAAACGGCAACGACAAACTGCTGTTCTACACTAATACCGTTGACTTCCGTCTGGTGCAGATACGCGACATCTGCGTGTTTTCCTACGATCACGACACGCGTGTATGGATGGCGGTGGCTGCCGGATGCGACAAACCCATGCGCCTGAAGCGCAATGTCAACAAGGACGTGCTGCTCGGCATTGACAGCAGCTTCATACAGGTAAGCCAGAAATACATCATCAACATCAACTATCTTATGGAGGTGTGCGACAACATCTGCCGCTTTTATCCGCCGTTTGACAATATCGACTATGTCAAGGTGGGCCGCTTTTATCGCCGCAAACTTATCAAACGTTTCAGTGCGTTATAAGTCTGCCGGTCATGATAATGGGCTTTTTTATGGCGCATACAGTTCTTATGTCGGTTGTAAAATACTTGATTGGCGCAGTGAAACTTGGCCGGCATTGAATATTATAACCACCGGCCTGCATAGCAGATTTGTTGCAGACAACTAATGTTCGTAGATTGCAACTCATGTTTATGGTGGTCTATGCAAAATAAAAAAAGGCGTCTGACTTTTGGTCGGACGCCATTTTTTGTTTTATATTATCTTAGAAGTTAACTCCAACTCTGAAGAAGAAGTCGCCTGCTTTTCCGTCAATCTCATCAACAAGATTGCAGAAGCCGTATTCATATCCAACCTTAAACGACAGGAACTTATAGGCTGCTGCCACACCTCCCTGCCATCCGATGTCGAATGTGTTGGCGCTTTCCATGTCATCTTTTGCAACGAGGAAGCTTACATACGGACCGGTGAAGAGGCCAACTTTGGCGTCGCCGCCCTTAACGAAGTTCCACGCACCGTTTCCTTCGAGCTGTATGAAGCCCGGATCCCAGTCCTTGCATCCTTTAGTAACGTAAGCAGCACCTACCGACCAGTCGAACGAGTTGTCAATTGGAGCTGTATAAGATACACCGATATTCAAAGCTTTAAATTCAGACTTCGTGTTGAAGTCGCCGTCAACGTCAGAAACGTTTCCACCCCACCATATTGTGATGTTCTTCTGTGCACTTGCGCCTATTGCAACTATTGCAAAAAGGGCTACCAATAAAATCTTTTTCATAGTCGATTCTTTTTTGGTTAATAATACTTGATTTAAAACTCTATGCCGCAAATATACGAATTCTTTTTTAATGACAAACACAAAATGTAAGTTAAATATACTTTTTTGTATCAAAATGTGCTTATACTGCCGTCTTATGGCTTATTTGGTCGAAAAATAGAGTGAAGAGACCTGAAATCAAGATGCCTTATCTCTACAAGTCGGCGTAGATAAAATGATGTAAATGTTCAGTCGGATACACGGGTGCAGGTCGTCAATTAATCATCAAATCTGCATTTTTTTGTATATCGGGTGCCTATATCCAAGGGCAAGGCTGATAAACGGAAGTGTTGTTTTGGGTGATATATAAAAAATAAAAGAGGTAAAAAGTCGTTGAAGACATTTCACCTCTTTTTTATATCTGTGCGCCTGATAGGACTCGAACCTACACGTCGCGGGACACTAGATCCTAAGTCTAGCGCGTCTACCAATTCCGCCACAGGCGCAGACTTTTTATGTTTTGCTGCGGCATAAAGCATGAACGTTTACGTCATGTTTTGAGCTTTTCGCAAAAACTTTTGCAAAGGTACATCCTTTTTGTGTAAAAACCAAGGATCTTTATGGGTTTTTGACTATTTTTTATTTTTCAGGTGTTCCTTTTCTTATGTATGTTGCCGTTTTACTGATGTTTTGTCGGTTGCAATTATCCGGATTGAGGGGCCTATGCCTTTATATTATTGCCGCAAGTGCAATTTCCGCCGCGAGTGTTATCAGCAGCATGGCCAGCTCTGTCCTGCGGCTTATCTTTACGGCTTTTCTCATGTCTTCAGTTGTCAGTTGCCGTTCGTTGTCGCCAATGTAGGGCTTGTAGAAATATTCGTTGAAGTAGGTGTGGCCTCCGCCGAAGCGGCAGTTTAGTATTCCTGCCAGGGCTGCTTCGGGATAGCCGCTGTTCGGACTTGCGTGCTTGCGTCCGTTTGTTGCAACAAACTTGAGCAGCGAAGGCCTTCCGGACATGAGCACCATGAGCAGTGCCGTGAGCCGTGCCGGCAGAAAGTTGGCTGCGTCGTCGGTGCGCGCCGCCACCATACCGAAGTCTTTATAGCGCTCGGTGCGGTAGCCTATCATCGAGTCGAGCGTGTTTATCATCTTATACGCCATCATGCCCGGCACACCGAGAACTATGAGCCAGAACACCGGAGCGATTACTCCGTCGCTGAGATTTTCGGCAAGAGTTTCGAGTGCTGCTTTTCTTACCTCGTTGTCGGTAAGCTGTGATGTGTCGCGTCCGACAATCCTCGACACTTGCTTGCGTCCGCAGTCGAGCGACCTGTCGAGTGCCTCGAACACGCCCTTCACTTCTTTTATCAGCGTCTGTCCGGCAAGACAATAGAATATCAGCAAAGCCTGGATGATGATGGCTACCGTGTGCGACAGCATCTCGGCGAGCATTATTATCGCCGCCGTAACGGCAAAGGTGATTATAGTGAGCGAGACAGACATTGCGGCTCCCTTTGCTTTGCGGTGGTTGCCTTTGTTTAGCCGGCGTTCGCCTGCTGTTATGGCCTTGCCAAACCACACGACGGGGTGGGGCAGACGCTCAGGGTCGCCAAGCAGACGGTCGGCTGTCCATCCGGCTATTATTGATATTATAGGTGTCATTTTGTTTCTTATGCAGTTGCGTTATTTGTCTTGTTGTCTGTAACAGTCGTGACTCATAAAGTCTTTTATCGCAATTACGAGCATGTCGTTTTCGGCGCGTGTCTGTGCCGCCACCCTGAAATATGAGCTGTCGAGCCCTTCGAAGTTAGATGCGTCGCGTATCAGTATGCCGTAGCTGTTCACCAAAAACTCCTTCAGGTCGGCTGCCTTGCGCCCCTTAAGGCTTGCGAGCATAAAGTTTGTCATCGTCGGTCTGACGCTCACTCCGTCGATCTTGTTCAGTTCGTTTCTCAGTCTCTGCGCCTCGTCGAGCAGACCGCCGACATCAGATATCGCCTTCTTTTTGTTCTGTATGAGGTAAAGTCCCGCCTCGATGGCCAGTGCGTTTACGCTCCACGGATGGCGCAGGGCCTTCAGCCGGCTGATTAGCTGCGGCGCTGCCGTTACGTATCCGAGCCGCAGTCCGGGTATGCAGAACTGCTTTGTCATGGAGTGTATCAGGATGATGTTGCCAGCGTCGGCAGCCTCGCGGTCAGAAATCAGCTTAAGGGTGGTGTAGTGTTCATAGCTCTGGTCTATCACGAAGATGTCGTTCTTGCTTTCTGCGGCTATGTTCAGCAGTTCTTTTCCGCCGATAACGGTGCCCGTAGGGTTGTTCGGGTTGCACAGCCAGTGAGTTGCCTCGCCTCTGTATCCACTTTCGCTGCTCATGGTCTTTCCTCCGGCCATCCTGCATGCGTCGGCATATTCGCTGAATGTCGGCATGCTGATCAGATTGATGCCGCTGCCGGCAAGTTTCTCGTTAGTGAGTCTTGCCGCCAGGTAGATGGCTTCGGTTGCTCCGTTGGTAACCATAATCTCGTTCGCCTCTATGCCACATTCTTCAGCCAGGGCCTTTTCGAGCGAGTAGGGTTCAGGCTCTGGATAGCTGCCTATTACGTCCATGCGGCCGGCCAGATACTTTTTCAGACCGCTCAGGTCGGCGTGCGAGTAGATGTTTGAGCTGAAGTTCGATTTCACCTCCACATTATATTTATACAGGTCGTCTCCGTGTCCGTTAATCATCGTTGTCGTTTTGCAGAATTTCGTAAACCAGTTTCATGTCCACGTTGCGGCGTATCAGGTCAGCCAGTTTGTCGTATTGTTCGTCCTTAAACTCTTTCCAGTTGTCCGTTTCGCTCTTTGAGTGTTCCTCCTGTGTGTAGGGACTCAGCAGAAAGTCAACAAATCCGCTGTTGTCCAATATGCCGTGGATATAAGTTCCCATGCACCTTTCGCCTGCGATGCATCCGTCGTGCGTGCCGTCCTGCCGTGTGCAAAGCGGTCTTATGCTGCTGCCGCTGTCGGCCTCGGTGCGCCCGTTGTGTATCTCGTAGCCCTCCATGTCGCAGCTGTCGCTGCCGTTGAGGCCGAATCTTACCTGTTTTGTCGTCTTCTCGCGGTTCATCACGGTGTGCATGGGCAGCAGTCCCAGTCCGGGCATGCCGCTTATGCTGCCCTCAATGCCTTCGGGGTCGCTTATCATCGTGCCCATCATCTGGTAGCCGCCGCAGATGCCCACAACGGTCTTTCCGCTTTCGGCAGCCTTGATTATGGCCTGTGCCATGCCGCTCTTGCGCAGAAGGCTGAGGTCGGCCAGGGTGCTCTTGCTGCCCGGAATTATTATTATGTCGGCCTTGCTTATGTCTTCGGCACTGTCGGCATAATATAGGTTTACACGACTGTCGCGCTCAAGCATGTTGAAGTCGGTGAAGTTGCTTATGTGGCGCAGCAGCACCACAGCTACGCTCACTTTGCCGTTGCCGGATGCATGGCGTGCCTTCGACGCCAGCTGCAGGTTGTCTTCCTCCTCTACAAAGATGTCCTTGAAGTAGGGCAGCACACCTATGACGGGCACTCCGCACAGTTCCTCAATCATCTTGACGCCCGGTTCAAACAGTCTGATGTCGCCTCTGAACTTGTTTATCAGTATGCCCTTTATGCGCTTGCGCTCTTCCGGGCGCTGAAGCATCACCGAGCCGTAGGCACTGGCGAACACTCCGCCTCGGTCGATGTCGGCAACGAGTATCACATCGGCTCCTGCATACATCGCCATCGGCATGTTCACGAGGTCAGTTTCGCGCAGGTTAATCTCCGATATGCTGCCTGCGCCCTCCATGACAACAGGATTATAGCGGCTGTTGAGTCTGTCGAATGCGGCGTTCACCTCGTTGCGCAGCACGTCGCGCCCCTTGGGGTTGAAGTAGCTGTAGGCGTCGCGGTTGCCTATTGGCCGTCCGTTGAGCACCACCTGACACGTTTTGTCGGTCTGCGGTTTCAGCAGCAGCGGGTTCATGTCCGTATGCGGACTGAGTCCTGCCGCCTCGGCCTGCACGGCCTGCGCCCTTCCTATCTCCAGTCCGTCGGGCGTGGCATAAGAGTTGAGCGCCATGTTCTGCGCCTTAAATGGTGCCGGACAGTATCCGTCCTGTTTGAATATGCGGCAGAAACCGGCCGCCACCACGCTTTTGCCGACGTCGCTGCCTGTTCCTGCGAACATTATGGGGTGAAGTTTCTTCATTTTTACTTTCCTTAAGTAAGATTTTTATCTATGTTCCGAAATGCAAAGTTACGGATAAAAATCAGAACATAGCATAGTGTATGTTTTTTTGTGTAAATAAGTAGTTTACAAAAGTTATTTTTTGGTAAAAAAAATATACAAGGACCTTAAATTTATGGCATTTAAAGTTGTTTGGATGAAATGTTTTAATTATATTTGCAAAGCATTCTTGCGTATGCAGGTTATTAAATAAGGTCTGTGTTTGATAAGGATGTGCATGTATTAGAAAGGCGTTTGCTTTGACGCTTTGTTCTTGACACACTGGAATCTCGCAAATTCGAAGTATCAGTCAAGACATGGCGAGGCAGATGGTCACGGGATGTGTGCAAAAGAACATTCCTATATTGCCTTTGTATCTTGGCTATTTTGCCGGGGCAAGGGCAAGTAGGGATGTTATGTTCATATCAGCGTGGAACTGCACGTCATCTGTTCTGCTGATATGGGCAATGCGAGAGCCTCAGTGTGTGGGACGGCTGGCGGGCAAGTTTTCCACGCTTTTTTCTGTATATTGCAATTGACTAATAATTGAGAATTTGATAATTTTGTGCTTATTGGAAAGCGGGCACAGTGATATGCCGCACAGTTGGCATGGTATTAACTTATGCAGACTAAATTACGTTTTATTGTTTATGGTGAGTTGTATGTTGTTGACCTTAACCAGACGATGTATTTTAAGGCAGACGATCATTATACTCATATATATTATTCATCAGGTACGCATTTTATGATACCTTTCGGGCTTTCAAAAGTGGAAGACGCTATACATGAAAAACAGCAGTTTCGTAAGCGATTTGTAAGACTGGGCAGAACATATATTGTAAACATAGGATATGTGTTTCATGTAAATGCAATAAAGCAAGTTTTGCTGGTTTCTGACAGTCATGGAGTTAATCATACGATACATTTGCCTAAACCGGTATTGCGTACGTTAATGGGACTGCTGGATGAGGCCGTATCTCAGGCGGACAGATAAAATTATTGCGGGAATTAACACAAGCACAGAAATTAATCTATTAAAACGGAATGATGAGAACTCTGATTGAACATAGTTTGGCACATGAAAGCCAAGTATGAAATATACATCTCTAATTAACGTGTATTGTTGTGGTTGGTTTATGCTAGTTTTAAGCGTATTCTGCACCGGGAAAATGCAGTATTTTGGGTGGCAACGGCAAACGGTTTGTTTGCTGCTGAAAAACGGGCTGTTTTCTCATAAAAAGTGCCCCGTTAACTACACGTAAATGATAGGTTAATGATTTGAAACCTTTAAGTCTGGTTTTGCTTTCAATCTGTGTCCGGTATAAAGTCGTATTGGCGGATTTTTAACGGAAGGCATATGTTCTGCTTGCAGTTTTTATGGGATGGGCGGTCTTTGCTTCTTGCGGATTAAACTATATGGCTGTCCGGACAAAAAAATCAATACTTTGATGTGCCTTGCCTGTAACATAAGTGCTTATTGCCAACCGCTGTGTATGCCCAATGTTCATGTCGAATAGTCATTCTTGTCGTTTACTGAGAATTTTGGGTTTAAGTGTCAGAATTTTTCTGTATCCTTGTCTGTTTCGTGTAGGCAGGGCAAGGCTCTTTTAACATAATTCGATGTATGCAGAATCATTGTTTTTATATAACATCTCAGAGCGTCTGAGGTGGCTGCAAAGTGTTGTTGTATATTTTTTGATAAATTGCTTCATTTCGCTGATATGTTGTTTATGGAAGTAAATTCACGAAAAGAATGGCAGGGTTCACGAATAACACGGTTTTATAATGCCATGCCTGCATAAAATGTGTTTAATTTTGTCTGCAAATGTATGCATATACATATATAAATAAGGTGTGCATGGTGATACTGAAACATAAATTATAAAATAAACTTTAATTTTAAAAACGCTGAATTATGAGAAAAAATGTACTGGTTTCTCTTCTCGCTGTGACCTCGGCTTCAACTATGCCGGCATGGGCCAATGCGGATGTAGATCAGATTAAGACAGATGCTGCAACCGACTGGGAAGGTGCGTCTGACTTGGAAATTGAGAGCGGACTGATTGTTTCTCCGTCTGGTGCAACAGTCACGCAGAATATCGGAAAGCTGTATCCCGGAACATATACGCTTACAGCTGAAACTAATGAGAATGCTAAGATCTTGATTGACGGCAAAGAACTTGCTGCTAATGGCCAGTTCAAGATTAATGCTGTTAAAGACGTAATCATCAGCATTGAGAGCAAGGATGGAAGCCAGTATAAAGTAGGCGGATTTAAACTGACACTGGTCTATAACTTTGCAAATGCCAAGAGCGTGCTCACATCGATGCTTAGCGAGGCTACTTCTAAAATTTATGCTGAAGATGAGGCCGGAAAGGTTCTATTGCAGGAAGCCAGCTCATTGGCAACTAAGGTGGCTGCCATTGCTGACGACAATGAAGACTCTTATGCTAAATATATAGAGTATGGTCTTTATGCCGAGACTCTTGAAGAATCTGCAATTTACAACGAAATAGCAGAATTCAGCAAGAAAGTTGACGCTCAGGCAAACAACTCTTCTGCTTATGCTGAGGCTAAGAAGGTTTATGAAGCACAGACAACAGCTCTTGCTACAGCTAAGGCCGCTGTTGATGCAATAGCTGATGCTGACGAGAAAACATATGTTGAGGCAATGACAAAAGGTGCTTACGACACTATCAGCGAAGAGATTGAAAAATATAAAACTGAAGTCGATGCCGCATATGCAAAAGGTACTGCCGGCGTAAAGTTTACGACAGAATATAACAACAAATTTGTAACAAAGATAAATGGTCTTATATCAGACTATTCTGATGCGATAGAATCAGCTCAAGCTGATCATGCCGCTTATGTAGAGGTGGGTGAGGCTATTGCAACAATCAAGACTCTTTATACCGAATCTCAGCAGGAAATCTATAGCGGCCTGCAGGGTGACGATACTCATCCTGATGTCTATGAGGCACTGCGCACAAAGGCACAGACAGAGCTTAACGCCGTTTATGTAAATATCATGACCGTTGAGAAGGCTAACGGAACAGATGAGAATCATGCCGGTGCGGCAACTGCAAAAGAAGAAAATCTTGCCAAACTTGCAGAATATACAGCTTCAATCAACGAGCTGAAGACAACTTATGTTGACAAGGCAAATGCCCTTAAAGAAGCCTATACAAAAGCTAAGGCAGACTTGAAAGGCCTGCAAGACCGTCTTGACGCTTTGAAGAAAACTCCGGGCGTAGGCGACAATGCTGAGTTTGCAGAGACAATCAGCGAGATACAGGCATCTATCGACGCATTTAGCAGCACAATAGAGGCTGATAATAAGGAAAATACAATCGACAGCAAGGATTACTCAGAAACAGTAAGCAAGATAAGCATAGCTATCGATGAGCTTACAAGCGGTTCGCAAGGTGCTGTTGACAACTATAACGCTTGGGTCGCTGTTACAGAACTTCTGAAAGGCAAACAGGGCGAATTCGACGATGCAAAGAAAGCCGTAAATGCGTTGGTGTCAACAGACAAGGTGTATGTTGTAAGCGGAAAATATGCAACAGAAGAAGCTGCTATCCAGAAGAGCATAGATGGCTTTAAATCAAGTGCTGAGACTGCTCTGAAAGAAGGGACGTGCGTTAAATATCAGACAGACAACGCAGATGCAATCAACGAAATATCTACTAAAGTTAATGATTATCAGCAAGCTGCTGAGGCTGCCCTTGACGCATACGAGATTATTGTTGGTGAGGTTGCAAACTGTAATATGGCCATCGCTTACCTTGAAGAGAAAGTTACCAACCGTTCGGTATATGTATATGCAGAATCTACAGACCAGAAAAAAGTAACTTATGGCGATAAGATCGACGGCTTCAAGGCTACTATAAAAGAGATAACAACTGATAAGGATGCAGCCCTCGACCTTGAAGGCAAAGAACATAGTGATAAGCTTATTGAAGTAGCTGACGAGGCATACACCGCAAAAGTTGAAATTGAAGGTAAAGCCGAAACTTTGGTTAATTCTTATGATACCGATAAAGCTAAGTATGATGAGGATGTGGTAAGCATTGCGTTGGAGAAACTTCTTGCGCAGGCAACAACTCTTGTTGAGGGAGCTTATGGTAAGATTAATGCCTATAGTTGGAGCCAGGAGGAACTCGGACTTTCACACGGCGATATCAATAATAAGAAGGCAGCCATCGAAGCAGAGCTTAAAGATCAGGAAAGTAAGATTGAAGGCGCAAAAACAGAGTCTGATAAGGCTGCTGCAATGGCAGTGCTTACAAGTGTGACGACAGAAGTAAGCAAAATAAATACCAAGATTGACGAACTGATAAAAGAAGCTGACGGAGTAAAAGAAAAGGTTCAGGCCAATAAAGATGCCAAGACAGCAGCCGACAAAGTTATTAACGGCATAGTGACACAGCTTCTTGGAAACCGCAGCACAGTTAAAGGCGTAGAAGAGTTGAACGAGGATGCTTCAAGAGCAGACGAGTTTACTGCTATGGTAAATGAGCTGAATGGCAAAATTGATGAGCAGCGTCAGGCCGTTAATGATGCAGATGCTACAGAGACACTTGTTGCTGCATGGGCTGACAGTGAAGATGAAGAGGGCAATAAGGTTGAAGGCATTGAGAGCAAGCTGAATGCGATATCTGCTGATGTTGAGGCAGCACGCGAGGCTGCTCAGGCTTCTACGGCCAACTATAAGGCTTATACCGAGATACAGAAGACAATCGTTGATCTTGATATTGATGCTAATATAACAAAGGCAACAGATGCAGTAGCTGCCGTTGAAGGTATAAATGCTGAGGCAAAGGCTTATTATGACGGTTTAATCAGCGGCTACAGCGATAATCTCGCAACTTTGAAGCAGAAAGCTCTTGACGCTTATTCAGGTGAAGACCGCAACTGCGCAGAGATTTCAGCAACGATTATAGCACAACTCAAAAACCTTAATACCCTTATTAAGGCCGTTGGCACTGATGCAAAGAATAACCAGACAACATACGAGGAGCAGGTTGCAGAGTATAAAAAGACAAACGAATATTGGTCTGAAACTTATTACAAGATTTCAACCGGCGACCAGACAAGTATCGTTCAGGAATACCTTAAGCAGCTCACAGAGCAGCAGACAGCTCTTACAGAACTGAATGCACAGATGCTGAAGAATTACAATGAAGGTAAATCGGTTGCTGAGAATGAGAATGTATTGGCGAAACTGAATGAGATTAAGACTACTGTTAAGGCTATTGCCGACACTCAGGAAGAAGGCTATAATGCAGCTGTTGCAGCAGACAACAAGGCACGCTATGACGCGTTTACTGCTACTGTGAAGGATGCAAGAAATACTTATAATGAGGCCCTCACCACAATAGCTAAGTTCAGTGCCCTTACAAATTCTGAACTTGTATCAGTTGCAAATGAAGCTGTAACTACAGCTAATGCTGCAATCAATGGTATACTTACAGACCTTCGTGTACTTGAAAGTAATGTTTCAGAAGAATATCTGGCAACTGTAAGTCCGGCAATATTCGATGCTGCTGAGTCTCATAAGGCAGAGGCTGAAACTTATATTACAAAGATAAATGATGCTGTAGCTGCACTTGATAACGCTGTAAGCACCGTTGCCAAGAGTGTGTTCAGTAACAACTTTGCTTTGGCAAACGCTAAGTTGGATGCAGCAATTACAGAATTGACAGATGCCGGTTATAATTCTGATGTTATAGCAAAATCATTCTCTGATGTAAGAAAGATTGTTGCAGATGCAAATAAAGATTTTGCCGACAAGTATTTTGCTTTATCTGTTGATGCTCATCTTAACGCTTTCGCCACTATCGACGAACTGCTTGTTGCAGATAAGGAAGATGCTGCACAGCGTGAATGGACAGTTGTTATTACAGCTATCGACGAGCAGGTGGCTAAAGAAAGCGCCGACCTTGAAACTTTTGAATATATCGGCGATACAGACGGAACAAAAAAGCAGCAGATAATTGATAGTTATGATGCACTTGTTGAGGCTACTGTTACTGCTGCTAAGAATGCATATACAGAAGTAGAAAAGGGCAATTTGTATGCAAGTCTGCCGTCAATAAAGGCTTTGCTTGCTCCGTTTGAAAGCAGTACAATTTATTCTGACGCAAAGGCTGCATCACAGGATCAGGTTGCCAATAAAGAGGCTTACAATGCAATGAAGGCTGCTCTCGGTGAACTTCAGGCAAGTCTTGAAGCTGCAGCGGAATTTGTAAATGGCTATGTAATTACGGTTGATTGCGGTGAGGTAACAGCTCAGAATCTTTTAAACACACAGCAGTCAATCATAGATCGTAAGTTGTCATCAGGCGGATGTGTTGACTACTATGATGACGGTGAGGGAGCATTTAAGACAAATTGTGCTGGCATAGAAGCTGCAATAGCATCTATTTATGTCACTGCAAATGATAGAGAAAGTCTTAGACTTGCAGATGAGATAGTTTCGCTCAAGGGTGATCAGAACAAAGCTGCCGCAGCTGTAGAAGGTACAGACAAGGTTGCCGAGGTAGATGCTTATATCGAAAAGATAAACTCTATGGCTGAAGAACTTGAAGATATGGAAACAGATGCTGACTTCATCGCTCTCGATGAGAAAGACAAGCAGCCTAAGTATCTTGAGTTTGAGACAAAGATTGCCACAATGCGTGCCGAGCTTGCTGCATATTATGATGCAAATCTTGCTGCTACAACAATAGAAACTCTTAACTCTGCTTTAGCCGAGGTAGAGAGCATGTATAATGCCGAACTTAAAGTTCTTAACGGATGCCATCAAAATGTAAAAGATGATTACACTGAGGCTCTCGCTGCCGTTAAGACTTCTATCGACAATATGAGCGCCGAAATAGCCAAGTATGCTGAGGCCGGCTCAATATTGTTCTATGAAGGCAAACTCTCTACCGGCATAGCAGCTGTTGAGGCAGAGTTGGCTAAGCTCACACAGGATATTGCTGATGCTCAGAAACCATACACAATCAACGATGCGAAGTATGTAGAGCTTACAGCAGAGCTCGACAAGCTGGAGGCAAGTCTCGATGCTGTTGTTGAGAAGATTAGCAATTACGAATTCTTCGATATAAAACAATATCAATATTATATTGAAGATGTTAGAGGCGTAATTGATTATGACCGTCAGATACTTGAGGAAACCAATGCAGCGTTCTCTTTGACAGAAAATAGTGAGAATGTAAACAAGTCCCTTGTTGAATTATGTATTGCAGATTTAGATAAATATGCAACATATGATGAGCTTGAGCAGCGTATTTATAATAGTAATGAGAACAAGTCTGGCTTGTTGGCTCTTTATAATAAGGTTTCGAATATTATAAACACAAGCAAGTATACAGAGGAAAACGGAGATGAACTTAGAGCTGAACGTCTTCGTCTCAATAGATTAATTGGATTGCTTTATACTTATAATTCAGATGCATATAATAATGGTACTGTAAATCAAGACCTTGACGGAAATCCGTTGCTCGATGAAGAAACCGGAGTTCAGGGCATGGCTATCGACTATATGACAGAGGCCGTTCCTGCCGTATGGGAGCGTTATGGCGAGCTGACAGAGCAGCTTAACAGCCTGAAGGCAGATGCCGAAGGTTATGCTTATATCCTTGGCGACGTTAACCGCGACGGTTCGGTACTGGTAGACGACTATACTCAGATTCTGAACTATGTTCTTGAGGTTGAGACGGTAGATGAAGGCTCAATGGAATATCTTGCAGCTGATGTAAACGAGGATGGCAACATAAATATCGGTGACGTTACAGCTGTTACAAATGCTATTCTCGGCAACAATAATACAGGCCTGAGAGCAGTGGCACGCTATGAGGCAGCTCAGCAGGGTGCTGCAGGTAGCCTCGAACTTGCTACAGAAAGTAATGGTGACGTGACACGTGTGGCTGTCAGGATTAATGGTTCTGCTGCATATGTAGGCGCACAGATGGACATCAAGCTTCCGGCAGGTGTAACACTGCTCAGTGCTACATCCGGCAGCAGCGAGCACAACCTCTATCAGAACACATTGGCCGACGGCACACAGCGTGTGGTTGTAAGCTCTATGCAGAACAGCGCGCTCGGCACCAACGGCGAGGCTGTTGTATTGCTCGAACTTGCTGGCAAGGTTGACGGCAACATAAGCATCGCTAACGTGTTTGCTTCTGATGCAAGAGGTATTGCCTACAGCATCGACGGCACAGGCGAGGGCACAACAGGTATCGGCGGTGTTGACGCAGACAAGAGTCTGAAGGATAAGATCTACTCTGTAGGCGGTCAGGTGATAAAGACTCTGAAGAAGGGTGTTAGCATCCTGCGTGGCTCAGACGGTTCAACCAAGAAAGTGCTTCGCAAATAATCGAGACCCTGAAAGTTAGATAGAATTATACTCTTATGGACATGAAGGCGTGGCGTCACGTAGGCTGTCACGCCTTCTGTTTAAGGAAAATAATTTCAAGAAACCATTTAGTTTAAAAATTGAGTATGATAAAAACAAACATTCTTAAATGTCACTTTGCCTCACGGCTGATTATGGCATGCCTTATGGCGGTTGGTTCTTTTGCTTGCGCATTGGCCGACAACAAGGTGACGATAGAGAGCTTTAACATAAAGCCAGGCGAGGAAAAGACTGTTGCTGTGTGTCTTGACAACAGCGACAGGATTACTGCTTTGCAGATGGATATAGCCCTTCCCGATGGTATCGTTTATGTAGCCAACAGTCTGACACGTGATGAGGTACGTCTTGACCGCGACTACCATTCTCTTTTTATGAGCACTCTTTCTGACGGCAATCTCCGTTTGCTTATTGTTCCTTCAGACACTGTCTCTATCTTTGGCGATAGCGGTGCCGTAGCTTATTTTAAGGTTAAGGCTGAAAACAGTTTTGTAAAAGCCGGTAAAATAGACTTCACAAACATCCTTGGCAGCAGCCATGAAAAAGGTGAAGACGGCTATACAAAGAGTTTCCCCATGGCTGACTTTAGCGCAGATGTAGCTCCTTATGTAGGAAAACTTTATACAGCTGCTGACACATTGGCTATAAAGACCGACGGAACATCAAAGAAGGTAAGCCTTGTGCTCGACAACTTTATTAACGTAAGAGGCATGCAGGCTCTGATAACTTTGCCTCAAGGACTTTCGTTTGAAGTTAAAGACAACGGTAAACCGAAGTTTGAGTATGGCAGCCGTCTGCCTCAGAATGCTACTATAAGCTCTAACATGACATCTGACGGCAAATTGAAGATTGCTGTTGCTGGTATGACAACAGAGAATTTTGCCGGAACAACAGGTGAGGTGCTGGCTTTCTATGTTAAGGCTGACGAAACATTGGCGCTGAAATCTGATCTTGTGATAAATGATGTCATTGTTTCTAACGAGAACGGTAATGCTTTCGGCCTCTATGACGAAGTGAAACTTAGCGTTACAAACTCTTATCTTGCACATTATACTCCGGCAAAGGCATTGGTAGATTCATTGCGTAATTTGTACAACGAGGCAGTTGACAGCATTGCCGCAAATGCCGCTAACGTTAAGGATAACGAAGACATTCTTGCCGCTGAAGCTGCAATAGTAGCAAAGATTGATAGTTTGCATAAGGTTGTTGATGACTCTTATGCCAATGAAACTTTGGCCGAAGGTCTTGCTGATGTTCAGGCTGGAGCCGATGATATAGCTACATCGATAAAAGCTCTTGTTGAAAATGCTTTGGCTGCTCAGGGCAATAAGGAAGCTGTAAACGAAGAGGCGTACAAGCGTCTGACCGCTCAAATAACTTCACTTCAGACAGAACTCGATGCCGCAAAGGAAACAATCAATACTGAGTGTAAGGACGTTGCCTCTCAGTTTACAGAAGTAATCGACAGCATCCAGACTCGCATCACAGAAATCTCCGACAGCGTTAAGACAGCTTATGAGGCTGTAGAGCTTACATCAGAAAGCACAATCGACTCATTGTCAGTAAAGGCATCTATCGCCCAGCTTCTTGTAGACGCCAAGGCCGCTCAGGCTGTTGTAACCGCCAATGAGGCAGCCTATAACCGTCTGACAGCTGAAATAGCTTCACTTCAGACAGAACTCGATGCCGCAAAGGAAACAATCAATACTGAGTGTAAGGACGTTGCCTCTCAGTTTACAGAAGTAATCGACAGCATCCAGACTCGCATCACAGAAATCTCCGACAGCGTTAAGACAGCTTATGAGGCTGTAGAGCTTACATCAGAAAGCACAATCGACTCATTGTCAGTAAAGGCATCTATCGCCCAGCTTCTTGTAGACGCCAAGGCCGCTCAGGCTGTTGTAACCGCCAATGAGGCAGCCTATAACCGTCTGACAGCTGAAATAGCTTCACTTCAGACAGAACTCGATGCCGCAAAGGAAACAATCAATACTGAGTGTAAGGACGTTGCCTCTCAGTTTACAGAAGTGGTCGACAGCATCCAGACTCGCATCACGGAAATCTCCGACAGCGTTAAGGCTGCTTATGAGGCAGGTGAACTTACTGCAGAGAGTACAATTGATTCTCAGTCAGTGAAAGACTCTATCGAAAAACTCCTTTCTGATGCCAAGGCTGCTCAGGCTGTGGTTGATGCCAATGAGGCTGCTTATGCCCGTCTGACAGAAGAACTTGAGGCCCTTCAGGCAGAACTCGATTCCGCTGAAGAGACTGTCAATACCGAGTGTAAGGACGTAGCTGATCAGTTTGTTGATGACATTAAGGCCATTCAGGATGAAATCGATGAAATTTCGGAGAAAGTAGAAAGTGATTATGAGGCTGTTAAGCTTACAGAAGAAAGCACGATCGACTCTCAGACAGTAAAAGATGCTATTGCAAAGCTTCTAGCAGATGCTGAAAAAGCTCAGAAAGAGTATGAAGAGGCAACCGGAATTTATGGAATAACAATCGATGATATACAGAACGGTGATGTTGAAGTATATGATATTACCGGAAAGAAACTTAACTCATTGGTTAGAGGAAAATTGAATATTGTGAAATATTCGAATGGTAAGATCTATAAAATACAAGTTAAGTAGAATGCAGGTAAATTGTTATTCGACGTGAGTCGCGTAACATTAAAATTCAGATTGCAGCACGGCAGGGCTTTTCCCTGCCGTGTATTTTTTGTTTTCAAGTCTATACCTGTTTTACTTCTTCTTACAGCATTCGGTTTTGCTGCAATTCTTGCAGTCTTGTTTGCATCCTGTCTGTTGCTTTTCGCAGCAGTTCTGTTTCTTCTCACAGTTTGCCTGTTGTTTGCTGCAGCCCGCCTGTTGCTTGTCGCAGCAATTCTGTTTTTGTCCGCAACTTGCCTGCTGTTTCTCGCAGCAAGTTTGCTTCTTGTCGCAGCCGGTCTTAACAGTGGCCGTGTATCCGATTTTCTCAAAGCCCTTCATCAGTTTTTCGGGCGTTGTCTTGTCGGCGTCGTAGGTCAGTGTAACCTCCTGCCGGCTAATGTTTGTCTCTATTGCCTTTATGCCCTTCTCGAAGCGCATGTTGCTCTTAATCTTGTTCTCGCATGCCTCGCAGTGCATCTGCGGATTTGTGGTTACGATGATTGTTTTGATGTCTTTGGCAAAACTTGTGATAGCGCACAGCGCCAATGTCAATAATAAAAAATGTCGTTTCATAACTTTCTGTTTTATCTGTTTGGTTTTATTTTTTGTATGATAATTTGTCTGTACTTTGTTCGGTTTACTACATCCTTCCGATGTTTATCCTCACTCCGGCATAGAACATGCGGCCGTGCACTGGGCCCCATACAAGCGTAGGCTCGAAGCCCGTGCCCCATGGATTGTCGGCACCGTAGATAGATGTCTTCTGGGTGAAGCCGGTAAGGTTTTCGCCTCCGACGTATACCGACCAGTGGCGGAACCAGCGCGTTATCTGTGCGCTGAGCTGCTCGTATGAGCCGAAGCGCTTGTTCCACGACATTGTGCCGTCCGGAAGTTCGTAAGGATCGGGCATCCGTCCGCCGCCGTTGAGCTGCAGCGTGGCGTCAAACTGCCACAGGCCGAGCGGCGTCTTGTATGATGCAGTGATAAGTCCCTTGTACTTGCTTGTCAGCGGTTTTTCGAGCAGTCGGCCGCCGTAGGTGGCCTTCACGTCGTTCAGACGGTAGGCAGCCGTGAGCGTCATGCCCTTGAATATGGGGTAGGTGGCGTCTATCTGCAGCGTGTGCGAATACGACTTGCCGTTCAGGTTGCCTATGTGTATCACGCCCGGGTCGGTGTCATAGTCGGTTACGGCCTGCGCCGTGAAGCGTGTGTAGTAGTATTCGGCGTTGAGCTTCAGCGTCTCACCCAGCAGCGGAATGTTCAGTGCGGCACTCGCCCCGTAGTTCCATGCCTCCTCCTGCTCAAGGTCGTCTATCACGAGCCGGCGTCCGCTCGCTAGCAGATAGTTGTTTTCGGCCAGAGCGTGCGGTGTGCGGTAGCCCTTGCCTGCCGAGAGGCGCAGCGTAAGTATGTCGGTGGGCATGTATTTCAGGTGCAGGCGCGGCGTTACGAATGTGCCGTACACCGAACTGTGGTCGGCCCTTATGCCCGCCATGGCTGTCAGCCGGTGGTCGAGGTTGAATGTATATTGGGCATATATGCCGGGCACGGTCTCCTTCTCGTTCATCCTTACGGGCGATGCCTCCTTGTCGTTCACCATGCGCACGGTCTGTCCCAGATAGTCGTGGTTGAGGCTCAGTCCGGCCGACAGGTTGTGCATCTTGGTGAAGTTGGTCTCAAACACCAGCGATGCATACACGTTCTTCTCGTTCACGTCATATGTCTTGTGTCCGTATCCGGCGTCGAGCATGTGCATCGAGCCCGATGCCATGAGGGCTATGTTGGTGCCCTTGTGGCGGTCTATGATGAAGGCGTGCTTCATGTAGGCCTCATACCGCTCCGTGTCGAGCCCTATCCTGAACAGTTCGGCGCCGTCGTTGCCGCGATGGCCTGTCTGTCCGCCGTTGCGGTGCTCCTTCAGTGCGCCTATGCCTCCGTGGAATATATACTTTTCTCCTGCCCAGAGCCATCTGTTCTGCAGGTTATATTGCTCCACCTTCGGCTTGTCGTAGAAGCCGTCGCCGTTGTCGTCGTGATTCTCAAAGCTGTTCTCGTAGTGCATCAGCACCTCCGTGCTCAGCTGCTTGTTTATGTGCAGGTTGGCATCGGCGTTGGCCTCTATGCGGCTCTTTGTGTCGCCGAAGAGGTTTACCTCTATGCCCTCTTCGTCCTCGGGTTTCTTGTAGTCTACGTTTATCTGTCCTGTTATGGCCTCGTAGCCGTTCTTCACCGACGCCGCACCCTTAGACACCTGTATGCCCTTCATCCAAGGGCCGGGCACGTAGCCCAGCGCATAGGGCGCTGCCGCACCGCGGAAGTTGGGCATGTTCTCGGTCATCATCTGCACGTAGGTGCCGGCCAGTCCCAGCAGTTTTATCTGCCTTGCGCCCGTCGTGGCGTCGTTGTAGCTCACGTCTACGGCAGGGTTTGTGGTGAAGCTCTCGCCAAGGTTGCAGCATGCCGCGCGGAACAGCTCCTCGCGGTTCAGGTTGAATCCGTTTACGGCTCCGCCCATGCGTGTCGTTCCGGCACGGCGCGCCACCACAGCCACCTCGCCCAGCGAGCTTTCGCGGTGTATGCTGTCGTTATGGCTTATGCTGTCTGTGGTCAGTGAGGCCGGGCCATTGCCGGCGCATATTGTGGTGCAGGCTGCCAGTGCGGCTCCTGCAGCAGTAAGTCTTATGTTCATCAGTAATTCTTGCTTTTATCCGTTTTTTTATTGTTCTTTAGTTTTCGGCTGCGTGCTGTCTGTGCCTCAGCCGTTATGTCTTTGTCTCCCCCGTCGTGCCTTGGTGGCGCCTCGTTGCTGCAGAGGCTTCAGCCATGCATGATATGGTCAGGCGCGCATACTTGGGCGCCTGACTTAAGGGTGAGTAAAAAATATTATGATAAAAAACAGGATAAAATCAGATTATCAGCACTCTTATCATGGCCAGATATAGCCGTGGCGGAGCGTGCAGCAGTCTTGGCGCATACCGGCAGATGAGATATGCTGAAGCGGGCGCCTGACAGTATGAGGCAATGCTGTATGGCGGCAGCATCGTGGCCTGAGCGTCAGGCACGCTTGCCGGCTTTTGCTGCCCCGTGGTTGTCGGCCACAGTTTCATCACCACTGTTTCGGCACACGACTTTGCTTCCATGTGCAGCCTGTCGCACTGCCGGCAGCATGTGCTGCGGCATTCGGTCTGCGCCGTGTTGCTCTTGCAGCAGCATTTCACAATCACAAAACCAACTCCGCCGGCCACCATCATCAGTGACAGCAGCATGCATATCAGTATGTTGCCTTGGCGTTTCATCATTTCTTTTGTGCGTTATGTGACAGTGTTAAACAAGCCGGGATGTTGCTTCAGCCCTTGCTGCGTTAATGAAAATTTTTTGTGCAAATATATAGCATGAGCCTTACAATGCAAAGCAAATTAATTTTTTTTATAAACTTCACAGACAAAATAATGATTTCGGTATAGTTGTCTCGTGCTGATAATATTGCGGATGCAATGAGAAAATGGTATATGTAGATTGCGTATTAATCGCGAGCAGCTCGGGCATATTTTGAGAACGTGTGGCTGGGGAGTTATAAAGCACTTGTTTTTGATGAAAAAACGGGCCACTTTCACATCAAAAGTGGCCCGTTCCTGACCCGTAAACGATAGGTTAATGATTTGAAAGCAATACACTTTGTTTTGCTTACGGTCGGCGTTTTATTTGCTTTTGTTTTGAGTGTTTGTTAATGAAAACGGTGCGTTTTTCTTATGATTTTTTGCCGTTTTATATGACAGGCTGTTTTGGCAGGCGTCTTTTTGGTGTTTCGTGATGGAGTAAAAAACAACTTGCCACATCTTTAAGTAACTTTTTCAGGGAGTTACTTGCAGATGTGGCGAGTGGCAGGTTTTTATCTAAAAAGACTTCTTGTCCTATTTATCTTGGCTTTTTGTCCGTGATATGCTGTGCGTTGTCTTGTCAGCGGGCCTTGCGTGCCATGAGTTTCAGCAGGGCATATCCGCCGAACAGCTGAACGAGCAGACCGGGCCAGCCGAGGCGCAGGTCCTGAAGGGCGGCAGCCATCGAGCCAGTCATGCCCCATTCGGCCATTGTGCCTATGGCCTGATATATAACAATAGCTGCGGCTACGGCTACTATGCTTACCTTCCTGCAGCGCGATGCAACGGCAGCAGCGGCAAGGGCGAGCAGGCCCGACTTGATTAATATTATCGGCAGCATGGGTGCCGGCGGCATGCCGAACATCATATTGTTTACCAACGGCGAGGCTATGGCCGTGAGCAGTCCGGCGGTGATGCCGTAGCGGTAGGCTGCAATGAGCGTGAAAAAGTATATGGGCAGCCACACCAGTCCGCCCTGCGGCAGCATGTGGCACAGTTGAGGCAGCAGGATGTTGCCTGCCACGAACGCAGCAGCCTGGGCGTAGGTCTTGCCTTCGCGGTAGCTAAGCTGTTGTATCTGTGATATTGTTGTTTCCATTAATTATTAATTGTGAATTATGAATTACGCTTTATGAATTCTTTAATTAGTTTCCATGCCTCGTCGGCCGATTGGGCTGTAGATGTCAGTTGTTCAACGGGGCATATTCCGGTGCCTTCGCGGTTGATAATGTGCTCTACAGTCTTGCCGTAGCTGAGGCTTATTCCGGCATCTTGCAGTTTGCTGACAGCCGGCCGGCTGATGACTTCGGCGTATACTTCGGCCACGCCGCCCTTGACGAGCAGGAAAGCCGCACCAAGTCCGATAACCTTGTCGGCTACCGAGGCGCCCTGCGTAAGGTCGGGATGAGAGGTTACGGCATCGAAGAGGTCTGCCACACCTCTGCGTCTGAACACAATGGTCTTGCCGCCCGGTGAGCGCATCACTCCGCGGCAGCCGTCATGGCCGAGCATGCTGATGAGCTTATCCATTCTGCTTCAGCTCCTCCACGAATTTGTCAATACGGTGCATCTCTTCCGGAATCTTGATGCCCTGCGGACAATGTTCAACACACTGGCCACAGCCAATGCAGTGGGATGCCTGGCGCAGGCGCGGCACGCTGCGGTCGTAGCCTATGAGGAAGGCGCGGCGCGCACGGCGGTAGTCGGGGTCCTGACTGCCCTTGTTGGGCATGTTGCCCTCCTTGATGCAGCGGTTATAGTGAGACAGCACCGCAGGTATGTCTATGCCGTAGGGGCAGGGCATGCAGTAGTTGCACTCGTTGCAAGGTATCGTGTTCAGGTTGTATATGTCGTTGGCAATCTCCATCAGGAACGCCTCTTCCTCCTTTGTGAGCGGTTTCAGCGGCGAGTAGGTGCAGAGGTTGTCTTTCAGGTGCTCCATATACGTCATGCCGCTCAGCACGGTGAGCACGCCGTCGGGAGTGCCCGCAAAACGGAATGCCCAGCTGGCCACGCTGTTCTCGGGCTCGCGCTCCTTCATCTTGGCCACGATAGGGTCGGGCACGTTGGCGAGTCGTCCGCCCAGCAGCGGCTCCATGATTATTGCCGGTATGTTGCGTTTTTTCAGTTCGTTGTAGAGATATACGGCATCAGTGTTCACTGGATTGATTTCGTTGGCGTAGTTCCAGTCGAGATAGTTAAGCTCTATCTGCACGAAGTCCCAGTGATACTTGCCTTCGTCGTGCCATTTTAGCATCAGGTCGAATATCTTGACATCGCCGTGGTAAGAGAAGCCGAGGTTGCGTATGCGTCCTTTCTCGCGCTGCTCCACGAGCCAGTCGAGTATGCCGTTGTCCATATAGCGGCCGTTGAATGTGGCAAGCGAGTCTTTGCCCTGTCCGATGGCGTGCAGCAGCAGATAGTCGACATAGTCGGTCTGAAGCTCCTTCAGAGAGTTTTCAAACATCTCGATAGATGCCTTGCGCGTCCATGTCTCTGGGTTAAAGTTGGAGAGCTTGGTGGCAATGAAGTATTTGTTGCGCGGATGACGCTTCAGGGCAATGCCCGTGGCACGCTCCGACTGTCCCTGGCAGTAGGCTGGTGACGTGTCGAAGTAGTTGACGCCGTGCTCCAGCGCGTAGTCAATCTGGCGGTTCACCATTTCCTGGTCTATGGGCGTAACCTCGCCTTCCTTCTTCTTGGCGTCGTTGCCTCCCACCACCGGCAGGCGCATCATGCCGTAGCCCAGGATGGACACCTTCTCGCCGGTCTTGGGGTTGGTGCGGTAGGTCATCTTGCCCTTGGGCGGTTCCTTGGCGGCAGTGGATTTATTGTCGTTGCCCTTGCAGGCGGTGAGCAGTGCCGATGTGGCCACGGCTCCGCCTCCGAGCAGTTTCAGAAAACTTCTTCTGTTTATGTCTTTACTCATAACGGTAATTGTTTTTTAGTTGTTGATAAAGAGACATCGGGGTGAAGCTATACCGTGCGGTGAACTTCGTGTCCCTCAACATAGATGGCGCTGAACGGACGTGCCGGACAGAGGTTTTCGCACGCTCCGCAGCCGATGCATCTCGCCTCGTTCACTGCAGGAATGGTCAGCTTTGAGTCGGTGCCGGGGTGGAGCGGTATCATCGTTATTGCTCCCACGGGGCAGTGGTGGGCACAGTTGCCGCAGGCAACGCCGTCAGTAACGCTCACGCAGTTTTTCTTTATCCATACGGCATGTCCTATCTGTGTGGCCGACTTGTCCTCGCGTGTTATCGGCTTGATGGCACCCGTAGGGCACACATCGCTGCATCGGGTGCATTCGGGGCGGCAGTAGCCGCGCTCATACGACATTGTAGGCTGCATCAGTTTTGACAAGTCAGACGACGGACGCAGCACGTCGTTGGGACATGCCGACACGCAGAGCTGGCATGCCGTGCAGTGCTGGGCCATGTGGCGTGCAGACATAGAGCCGGGAGGAGTTATCGGCGTGGCGCGTTCGGGCTGCACCTTGTCCTCAATAACAGCCAGTCCGCCGTCCACCTTCTTCTTCTCCTGAGCCAGCGCCGCAGCCGTAGTTGCTATTGCTGCACCGAGCAGGAACGATCTTCTGCCGCTGTCAATGCTGCTGCTTTCGTTTCCTCCTTCATGCTTGGCTTCTGCTTTGCGTGCCTCAGCTTTAGCCGGGTGAATATATCTTATGGCATCCTTATTACATTTGCCTATGCAGTTGCCGCACACCACGCAGCGGCTATAGTCAATGCGTCCTGTCTTTACGTCGATGGCCGACGCCTTGCAGTTCTTCTCGCAGAGGCGGCAGCTTATGCATTTGTTGCCGTCAATGCTGATCTTGAACCACGAGAAACGTGCAAAGAAACTCAGAATTGTGCCAACGGGGCATATTGTGTTGCAGTAAGTTCTGCCCCCGCGCCATGCCAGCACGGCAATAATCACGAACGTTACGGCGGCAATTATGAGCGTAGGCAGGCTGCGCATCCACACGTCAACGCTGTAGAAGGCGTAGCTGTCCATGCGTTCGGCAAGCGATGCCAGCACGTTGTTGCCTGCCGTCCATACGGGGCGCAAGATGCTGTTGACCATACGGCCGTAAGAACTGTAGGGCGCAAGCAGCGACACGATTACGTTGATTCCGGCAACGCATGACGCAAGAAACACCACCAGCACGCCGTAGCGCAGCCAGCGCTTTTCGGGCGAGAAGCTGAAGCGGTTGCGCTTTCGTCTGCCGTGCAGGGCTGATATGAGGTCCTGCATTATGCCCAGCGGACATATTACGGAGCAGTAGATGCGCCCGAATATCAGTGTTAAAATCAGAAGACCGGCCACTACAGCCACGTTCAAAGCCAGCACGGCAGGCCAGAACTGTATCTTGGCCAGCCATCCGAGCCATGCGTGCAGCGAGCCTGTCAGGTCGAGAAAGAGCAGCGTAATCAGAGTGAAGGTTACTGCTGCCAGCAAGATTCTTATTTTCCTTAGCATGGTTTATAGATATTGTTTTCAGATTATTATTGTTTCTTTTCGGTAATTCTCACTATCATTATGCTTGCCTCATAGAGCAGCCATATAGGCAGCGAGACGATAAGCATGGTGAACATGTCGGATGTAGGCGTTATCACGGCGGCAAGGATGAGTATCACTATTATGGCGTGGCGGCGATAGTGTGACATCCAGCGGGCCTTGAGAAGTCCGAAGCGGGCCAGAAGCCAGCTTATCACCGGTATCTCGAACACGGCGCCCATGACGAGGCTCATGCCCAGGAGGGTGTCCATATACGAGCTTATGCTGAGCATGTTCATCACTGCAGCGCTTACCTGATAGGTGCCGAGAAAACGGACGGTGAGAGGAAACACTACAAAATAGTTGACGGCAACGCCCATAAGGAACATGGCGTAGGCCCAAAGGGTGATGCTTACAGAGTAGCGCCGCTCGTTGTCATACAGAGCCGGAGACACAAATCTGAACAGCAGATACAGAATGTAGGGCGAGGCTATGAGCAGACCTGCGGCCAACGCCGTCTTCAGATGTATCATGAACTGCTCTGTCAGCCCGGTGTTTATCAGTTGAAACTTAAACGGCTCCGCGCCCAGTATCCTGTAGGTTATGAAGTCAGGGTCGGCAGGAGCAAGCACTATGCCGAACAGCTCTTCCTTGAAGCCGAAGGCTGCGGCCGCTGCCGCTGCTGCCGCCGCAAGCATGCGCAGGATGCATCCCCTTAACTCCTCGAGATGATCCCAGAACGTCTGCGGCTTGCCGCTGTTGCTTTCAGCGTTGCTCATTCGTCCTTCTTCTTCTCCTTGTCTTCAGCAGTGTCGTCTATCTTGCCGTTCATGCCGTCCTTAAAGCTCTTGACGCCTTGTCCGAGACCCTTCATCAGTTCGGGTATCTTCTTTGCGCCGAAGAGCAGCACCAGCGCCAGCACGATTAAAATAAGTTCAGGTGTTCCAATCATAATGTTTTTCTTGTTTTGTTCGCAATGCAAAAATAATATAAATTCTTTTTATTCTCTCTCTTTGCACCCATTAGGCGGTGTAAGTTTATGTTTTTTTTATTATTCTGTAATCCGCTTTTAGCCGGCAGTGAATGTTTGGGATATCGTCCGGGCTGGCGGCTATATTCAGAAAGACAGGTTTACGCCTGCCATGAACGTTGCCTTTGGCATAGGGTAGCCGTAGTTGATTTCATATTTCTGTGCCAGAAGGTTCTCGCCCTTTACCCACAGCTGCATCATTCGGCAAGCTCTGTAGCTTACGGTTGCGTTGAGCAGGGCAACGTTTTCCTTCACTTCGTCGGCGCCGGTCTGGGTGTAAAGGCCGCTGATATACTGCAGTCCGCCGTTTACGTTCCATCGTCCCGACTTATAGTTAGCTCCGAGCCACAGCTTAGACTCGGGCGCTCCCACAACAGGATTGTGCATGTGCAGCAGACTGTAGTTGCCGTTCACCTGCCAGCAGCTGTTTATTCTCCAGCTAAGGTCGAGTTCGGCGCCGCTGTTTTCAATGGCTCCCGTGTTCACGTTCATTGGCCGTCCGTCCACCATCTGCTGCTGGATGATGTTGCTGCCCTTCATGTAATAGAGGTTGACGCCGTAGCTTAGGCCTGCCGACGGCAGCTTGTGAGACCACGAAAGCTCGTAGTTCATTATGCGTTCGGGGCGCAACTCGTCGTTGGCGGGTTTCCAAAAATACATCTCGCGTATCGACGGATTGCGGAAACCCTTGCTCACCATGGCCTTTATCTCGCCGTTTCTTATAACTCTCGACACAATGCCGCCGCGCGGAATCCACTCAGTGCCCGACTGCGAGTGGTGGTCGAGGCGTATTCCGGCGCTCAGTGTGAGCCACGAAAGCAGGTCTTGGCTTATGTCAACGTAGCCTGCTATCTCGTTCTCATTCTCATGACCTATGACTGAAGTAGTCTCGCCCGAAGCCCTGTCGCGGTTCCAGGCTTTGCCGTAGATGTGCTGATAGTCGAGTCCTATGGTGGTCAGGTTGCCCCGCAGCAGCCTGATATTCTGATATACCGACAGTCCGGCGAGAGCGTCGTCCGACCTGAAGTAATAGTCCTTGGGCTGCTCGCCGTCCTCATATCCGTCGTTGATCTTGTGCCGTCCGAAGTTGTAATAGGCGCTGACGGCTCCCGATGTGCTGCCGTAGTCGTTGCTCACAACTACAGATGCCACGCCGCGCGTAATCCATTGGCGTGCGTCATAGACGGGCACCTGCACGCTTCCGGGATAAGAGGCGTTGAAGTGGGTGAGGTTGATGTCTGCGTATGCCGACCAATGTTGCGACATGTCGTAGCCCAGCTTGACGTATCCGCCATACTGCTCGAAGCCCATGCGCGGCCTGTTGTTGTCGGTGCGGGCATATTGTCCCGACACAACGCTGTAAAACCTGCCGCTCCTTATGCGGTTGGTCAGCTCGCCCTGGAACGTGCCGTAAGAGCCTCCGCCGAGATGTACGTCGGTCTTTACGCCGTCTGACTTCATCTTTCTGGTTACGATGTTTATAACTCCGCCCATGGCGTTGGAGCCGTAGAGCGTTGAGGCCGGGCCGCGCATCACCTCGACATGGTCGGCCAGCATGGTCTGATAAGAGTCGCTTATGGAGTGGCCGAAGATGCCCTGATATTGCGGATGGCCGTCGATTAGCACCATGAAGCGGCCCTGCGAGCTGCTGAGTCCGCGCATAGAGATAGTGCCGGCAGCACCGTCGCTTACGCCATAGCCGAGCATTCCGCGCGAGGTGACAAACAGTCCGGGTACATATTCGGCAAGGGTGGGCAGCACGCTTGTGCGCTGAGTCTCTGTGAGAGTCTCGCGGCCCACCACCGTAACCGTGGCAGGCAGATGCCCTATGCTGGCTGTGCTGCGCGTGCCCGTTACGACAATGTTGTCGAGCTGATATGTGAGCGAGTCGGTCTGTGCGTGTGATGTTGTAACAGTTAAGGCGATGAATAAGGCTGAAAAAAATGTCTTGTTCATAAGTTTGTCTTGCTGATGATGTGTCTGTGATAAAAGCCGGTGGGACAGGCAGATGCCGGCTCCTGCGGTCAGCCGTTGTTGGAGGACAAAATTAGGATTCGACTTGTCAGTCGGTATTTCAACGATTCTGGCTATTGGAGCAGGTGTTCTGCCGGGTCCCGTCCGGCTCATTCAGTTGTAGAAGAAGTTATTAATTGTCTATATCTACGAGAGTGTAGGTCTTGCTGCCAAGCCCTATCTTCTCCGCATAGTCGGTTATGTATGTGCCGTGCTGGCGGTTGATGCGCTCTATGAGCGGCTTGTTGTCGTCGCCGGCAGAGGCTTTGTGGTTAAAAATCTTGTCGAGGCATGCCTGGTCGAGTGCCACGGGGTCGAGCGATGCCATTATGCCCATGTCCTTTATGGCCGGAGCGGCAGGATGACTGTCGCAGTCGCAGTCGACGCTCATGTTGTTCATCACGTTGATGTATATGATGTTTCCGTCGAAATAGTCGGCCACGGCCTGGGCAGCTGCCGCCATGCTCTCAAGAAAATAGTCTTGTGCGGGCAGGTTGTTCCACAGTTCCTCCTGGCTCTGCACCTTGCCTGCGGTGTGTATGTACGCCTTGCCTGCGCTCGATGCCACGCCTATCGACTGGTTTTTAAGCACTCCGCCGAAGCCTCCCATGGCATGACCCTTGAAGTGGGCCAGGTTTATCATAAAGTCGTAGTTGGCCAGATGTGCGCCCACGATGTCGTATTTTATGTGCTTCTTGTCCTTCACCGGAATCCTTATGTCGCCGTATTCGTCCATGATGTCGACGGCAAAGATAGAGTCGAAGCCGTGCTCATGTATCGTTTTCCAGTGAGCCTCTGACGTGTTGCGGCTGCCGGCATATGCCGTGTTGCACTCTACGATGGTGCCGCCCACCTCGTCTACGAGGTTGCGTATGAGCGTAGGCTTAAGATAATTGTTGCCTCCGGCCTCGCCCGTGCTTATCTTTACGGCCACTCGGCCTTTGGCCTCCTTGCCCAGGGCCTTGTATATGCGCACGAGTGCTTCGGGCGAAATCTCTTTGGTAAAGTAAACTTTAGGCTGAGCCTGCGCGCACAAGTTGAACAGCAGCGCGGCTGCCAATGCTATTAACGTTTTCATATACATATAGTGTTATTTGTTGTTTTTTCAGTCCCTGCCGGTAGCGGTTGCGCCGCCGTATGCCTGTCTGCCGTGCATGCTCCGGCTGCTCTTTGCTCTGCAAAGTTATATTTATTATCCCGTTGACGCGCTATCCGTATTACAGAAAAAAGTACCATTTTTACATAAATGCCTATTTTTGCGTCATTTTTACCGATAACGGCATGCATCGGTCTGCCTCACCGGCTGATGACGTATGCGTGCCGCTGCCGGCTTCAGACTGTTGCATTCGCGTTGCAGATTTATGCAGCCGCCGGCATGTCCGTAAGTAAAATATCAGGACAAAAGTTTTTTCTTATCTGGAAAATTGAAGGTTAATGAAGGTTAAACGGGCAGGGCGTAGTATGCTGTTTTGTTAACATCTGTTTGCGTTTTGGCGTGATGATGATGCAGAGCAGGCACTTTTTGTGCCTTGAAAGCATACGTTTTGAATGCTCAAAGGGCACATTTTGTGTTGCAAAAGCATAGCTTTTGGCATAAAAAATGCCTGATTTTCACTTTTTAAAGCTGCCGGTTGGCGGCGTGAAATATGTAAAGCGCAATATATCAACGGCTTAACTGAAGATGCTTATTTTGGCCGTTTTTTGGCCAAAACAGCAGCGCCGTGATGAGCATCGCTATTCTAGAGGCGTTAACCGGTTGGCGTTTTGTACGTTTTTTTCGCATTTCAGACATGCACGACGGCACGCATTTCTGTTTCATACATGCAGCTGATGATGCGTAGCGTTATACAGCCGCCATGCTCAGCCGCCGCGGTCAGCATCGTCGGTTCATATCGTGTAGCTCATCCGCAGCAGTCCTGCGCAGTAAGCCCCGTCAGAGTTCTTTATCAGATGTATCGCAGGCTGCAGATATCCCCTGCCTAAGCAGTTTATCCGACACGTAAGTTCCGCCGCCCATTCGGTTTCGTCCTTATACACGGCGCGGTCGGCAAAGACGCCCAGTTCGGCATTGCGCATCGTCCTTACGAGTCCTATGCCTGCATATCTCCGGCAGATGACGCCCTTTGACGGGTTGGCCGAATACTGCATGATGGCGCACATCCGCGGCGCAATCATCAGCTCGGCATATCCCCATACAGCCCCTGTTGCTGTCTTCTTCTGCGTCTTCTGCGCCTTTTCTGCCGTCGCGGTGCCTGCAAGTTCCTCATAAGACACGTTATTGCCATAATGCAGGTTAGCTCCAATATTAAAAGTGCTGCCATTGTTTTGATAATTTACGGATAATATTGAAAACAGTCCGTCGGATTCAGGACAAAGCCTGAAAACATTCTGACGGCCCGAAAAACTCTTGTATCCCACGCCGTTGTAGACCGATGCCATTATGGTCAGCTCACTTATTTTCCGCTCAAGATGAATGCCCATGGACGCCAGCGGATAGTTGGCTATGCGGTAGTTGGCCGATATGGTTGGGAATATGCCGCACGAGCTGTTGGTGAAGAGAGACATGAAGTGCGACGTGAAGTAGTCTTCGTTCATGTTGCGTATGCCGGCAAACAGCATGCTGCCGCCCGATGTAAAGGTCAGTCCGGCCACGGCCGGAGCCAGCGTGGTGTTGTCTTCGTCGATGTTTGAGAAGCCCTGACGGCTGTCGTCTATGCCCCCGCTGCGCGTCCTTGCTATGCTTATGACTGCCATATCGAGCCTTACGCCTTTGCATAAAGGCTGCATGAAGTCAATGCGCAGCAGGCTCGACATGTTGGTGTGTCCCCCGGCGTCGGCCTGCATCTCGGCTGTAAGTTGCGCGCTGATGTCTTGTGCCGTGGCGCGGCAGCAGCCGTATGCCGCTGCCGCGATGATGAGGCATGCAATCTTGTTCATCTGCTCAGAGCCATCTCTTAAACCGCCTGATATACCATTCCTTCACTACCTGCGTCAGCACGCAGTAGGCTATGAGCGTTGCCGCCAGCCAGGGAAAGTAGGACAGAGGCAGGGGCGTAAGTCCGATGCACGAGCCGAAGCGCGTGAAGGGTATTATTATTCCTGCCGCCATTATCGCCAGCGTCATGCACATCACCGGCCACGACGCGCGGCTCTGTATGAACGGAATCTTCTTGGTGCGTATCATGTGCACGATGAGTGTCTGCGACAGCAGTCCTTCTACAAACCATCCCGACTGGAACAGCGACTGGGCGCCGGGCGAGCTGCACCCGAACACATGCCACATGAGCAGATAGGTGGTGATGTCGAATATGGAGCTTATGGGCCCCGTGTATATCATGAAGCGGCTCAGGTCGGAGGCGTCCCAGCGGCGCGGCTTGCTGAGATAGTCGTCGTCCATGCGGTCGAACGGTATGGCCGTCTGCGACATGTCGTACAAAAGGTTCTGCACGAGCAGGTGTATCGGGAGCATAGGCAGGAAGGGCAGGAAGGCGCTTGCGGCCATCACGCTGAACATGTTGCCGAAGTTGGAGCCGGCGGTCATCTTCACATACTTTATTATGTTGCCGAAGGTGCGGCGCCCTTCTATCACGCCGTTCTCCAGCACCATGAGGTCTTTTTCCAGAAGTATTATGTCGGCGCTCTCCTTGGCTATGTCTACGGCAGAGTCAACAGATATGCCTATGTCCGACTGACGCAGGGCTGCAGCGTCGTTGATGCCGTCGCCCAGAAAGCCTACCGTGTTGCCCTGAGTCTGCAGCAGAGCTATAATCTCGGTCTTCTGCATGGGCGTTACCTTGGCAAACACCCTTGTCCTGGCCACAGCCTCACGCTTTTCTTCGTCGTTCATGGCGCTCAGCTCCGCACCGGTGAGCACGTTTGTCGTGTCGATGCCCACCTGTCTTGATATCGTGCGCACAACGGCGTCGTTGTCTCCCGACACCACCTTCACCTCTATTCCGTGGGCATGGAGCTGCCTTATGGCTCCGGCCGCCGACTGCTTGGGCGGATCGAGAAACGCCAGGAAGCCTATAAGCACCATGCCGCTCTCGTCTTCAACGGCAAAGTTGTTCTCCTTGCTCAGAAAACTCTTGTGTGCCACGGCCAGCACGCGCAGTCCCTGGCGGTTCATGCGCTTGCTTATCTCGTATGCCTTGACCCTTAATTCGGGCGTGAAGGGCACAACACAGTTGCCCACTTCGGTGTGCGAGCATATCTGCATCATCTCTTCTACGGCACCCTTGGTTATTATTTGTCTCTTGCCGCTGACGTCTTCAACCACTACCGACATCCTGCGGCGCGTGAAGTCGAAGGGTATCTCGTCCACCTTCTTGTAGCTCTCCCTGACAGATTCCATCTCAAGCTCCCTTACGTGCGACAGTATGGCCTTGTCCATAAGGTTCTTCAGGCCTGTCTGGAAGAAGCTGTTGAAGTAGGCGTGGCGCAGTATCCGTCTGCTGTTGTCGCTTGTGCCGTCGGCGTTTATATACTTCTCGAGCACAATCTGGTCGCAGGTCAGCGTGCCGGTCTTGTCGGTACACAGAATGTTCATGGCTCCGAAGTTCTGTATGGCGTTGAGATCTTTCACAATAGTCTTCTTGCGCGACATGGCAACGGCACCCTTCGACAGGTTGACCGTTACGATCATCGGAAGCATCTCGGGCGTAAGGCCCACGGCTACAGACACCGCAAAGAGGAAGGCGTCGAGCCATTCGCCCTTTGTCAGGCCGTTCACCAGAAATACAAACGGAACCATTATCAGCATGAAGCGTATCAGCAGCATGCTCACCTTGGCAATGCCTTTGTCGAAGGCGGTAGAGGCACGGTGGCCGGCAATGCTCCGGGCTATGGTGCCGAGATACGTGTTGTTGCCTGTAGACACAACGATGCCCGTGGCAGAGCCGCTCACCACGTTGGAACCCATGAAGCAGATGTTCTCAAGTTCCACTATGCTCCGCCCGCGGCTGTCGCCTCCGCTTGCCTCCGCTCTCTTCTCTATAGCCTCCGACTCTCCTGTCAGTGTGCCCTGACTTACAAAGAGGTCTTTCGTCTCTATGATGCGTATGTCTGCCGGAATCATGTCTCCTGCCGCCAGTTTCACGATGTCTCCGGGCACGAGCGACGAAATGCCGATCTCGTGTTCCGTGCCGTCGTCTCTTTTAGCGGTGCATGTGTTGGTGACCATCTTCTGCAGCGCCTCGCTCGACACGCTGGCCTTGTATTCCTGCCAGAAGCGGAGAATGGTGCTGAGTATAACCATCGAGGCTATGATAATTATCGACGTGAAGTCTTTTTCCTCGGGAGCGGCGATATATACATCAATAATATACGAAATGATTATCAGAGCCGTAAGCACTCCGATGAAGGGATTTATAAAGGCCTTTATAAGCATTGTCAGCGGATGCAGCTTCTTTTCATGCTCCACTTCGTTTCTTCCGTAAAGCGATTGTCTTTTTTCCACTTCCTCATTGTTCAGGCCCTGCGGGGCTGTCTGGAAATAGCTGAACACAGAGCTCATAGGCAGTTCTGATGCCAGAAAAATCTTCTCGGCATTGAATTCTAATTTCATCTTGCGCGTTTTCTTCCACATAGCGTATCCGTGTTTTTAGATTAATACTATTGTTTTTTGCGCTGCAAAAGTCGGAATTGTTTTTCTGTAAGGCCGTTAGAATGTCATTAGAACGGTATTAGAAAATCATTAGAGAAAGTTCTAATAAAATTTTAATCCGGGTCTAATGATTTTCTAACAGCCGTTCTGCTGCCGCAGGGCTAACTTTGCATAAAAAACTTATGATTCTGTTTGTTGATTATCTGATAAGGATGGGCAGCGCTTTTCTTGCCGGAGCGTTGATCGGGCTGGAGCGTCAGTGCAGGCAGCGCAACGCCGGACTGCGCACCAACATTCTTGTTTCTGTAGGGTCTGCCGCTTTCACGGTGTTGTCGTATGCCATAACGTCTCAAAACGGCGACCCTTCAAGAGTTGCGGCGCAGATAGTTTCGGGCATAGGCTTCTTGGGCGGAGGACTTATTCTGAAAGACGGATTCAACGTGAGAGGACTCAATACGGCTGCCACGATATGGTGTTCTGCCGCATGCGGAACTCTTGCCGGAGTCGGCTTCTTCTCAGAGCTGGCGGTCCTTGTTGCCTGTGTACTTGTCACTCATTGCCTTTTCAGGCCTTTATGCCATTTTATCGAAACAAAGTTTGAGGGGGCGGCGTCGCTGACCGTAAAGGTGGAATGTGATAAGGAGTCGCTTGACGCCGTAAGGAATATTATAACGAACACCTTGCTTTTTGGCGAGGCAAGGGTCAATGAGCTGTTCTATAAGGAGGCTGATGGCGTGTTTGTCGTGTTCTGTGATTTTGAGGCACGTGGTGATGACAGGACTTTGTCAGAACTGATAATACGGCGGCTGCAAGCTCATGCCGGCGTTATAAGTGCAGGCTGGCATCGCCGTGAACTGCGTGGCGGCGAATTGTAGCTGTCAGTGCTGGCGCCCTTCTCCGGTTGCTGCTATATGTGCGGAAGCTCAACTATAAAGGTTGTGCCCTTTTCTTTTTCCGAATGTACGGCGATATCGCCTCTGTGCAGACGGATAATCTTTTGTGAAAGGGCCATGCCTATTCCGTGACCTTCGGCCACTTTCTCCTGTTCGCCGCGGTAGAACAGCTTGAAAAGGTGCTGCTTGTCGGTGTCAGACATTCCCATGCCGTCGTCAGAACAGCGCACCACTGCGCATTTGTCCCAATAGGATATTTGTATGAACGAGGAATGGTCGGCCGAATATTTGCAGTTGTTCTCGATGAGGTTTGAGAATGCTATTGACAGCAGATAATGGTTGCCGTTTACGGTTATCAGACTGTCGTCTTCGGCTTCCTCCTGTTCGAATATTATTTCTATATGGTAGTCAGGGTGTGCCCTCAGGATAAATTCTCTGACGTCGAGCAGCAGTTCATCCAGGCGTATGTGCTCCATCTTTATCTGTTCCTGCTGATAGTCGGCCTTGGCAAGATTAAGAAGTCCGTCAATCAGTTTGGTCATGCGTCTTGCATCGTTAAGTGCGTTTAGTATTGTCGTGCGGTATTGCTGGCAGCTGCGTTCTTTCTGAGATGCTATGTCGAGCTCGGCAATCAGGGCTGCAAGCGGAGTTCTCAGCTCGTGCGATACGTTGCTGACGAACATCTTTTGTGCGTTGAACGAAACTTCTAGGCGGTTCAGAAGGGCATTGAATGTGGTGGAAAGCTCGCCGAGTTCGTCTTTTCTGTTCTTTACGGGCAGCCTTCTTGATATTTGCGACGCAGTAATGATGTCTGCTTCCTTTACAATCTCCCTTATCGGGCGCAGCGCAGTGCGTGCAAGTATGTAGCCTGTTGCGAACAGCAGGGTTAGACCTATGATGAACAAGATGAGCAGTGCATTCTTCAGTTTTGTCAAGTTGGCATATCCGTAGCCGTCGTAGGCGGCAGCCGTTACGATGTAGTTCTTGCCGTTGAGGGTGTAGAGCATGCCTATGCCCTGATATTTGCCTATATAAAACTCTATTTCCTTCTTGTTCAGGATGCTGCTTATCATCTGGCGGTTTTCCTTTATTATGTCGTTCTGCACAGCGTCGTGATACAGCATCTTGAAGTCGGGCGTGTAAATGGCAACCTCTACTTCATTGATAAATTCCTTGTTGTTAAGGTAAATGTCCTGCATTGTCTTTGGGTCAACCTTGTTCTGCAGGAACAGATGTGCCTTTGTTATGGCTTCGCTTCTCAGGTCATGAAAGAAGGTTTTGCTACGGGTATGTTCGCTGACAATATAGATTAATATTGTGCACAGCAGGAAAACGGCTGCCGTGGCGCATGTGTTCTTTAATGTCAGGGCTGTGCGTATTTTCATGGCTTGTCGGTGAAGATAAAGCCTATTCCCGGCCTTGTGTGTATTAGTTTGATTTCAAATTCTTTGTCAACTTTCTTGCGGAGATAGTTTATGTAAACGTCGATGAAGTTTGTACCCGTGTCAAAGTGGGTGTTCCATACTTTCTCCGCAATCTCCGTGCGGCTTATCACGCGCTCGGCATTCTCCGTCAGATACAGCAGCAGGTTATACTCCTTGGGCGACAGCTTTATCATTACCCCGTTTCGCCAGACTTCCTTTCTTTTGAGATTTATCGTCAGATCGGCATATTTCAGCTCCTCGGGCTGCTCTGTCGCGATGTTGGTGTTGCGCTTAAGCAGCGCCTTGATACGTGCGTTTAGCTCACGGAAGTCGAAAGGCTTAACCATGTAGTCGTCGGCTCCGGCATCGAAACCGTCGAGCTTGTCGTTAGTAGAGCCAAGGGCTGTCAGCATGAGTATGGGTACAGATGCATTGGTCTTGCGTATCTCCTTGCAAAGTTCAAAACCGTCCAGCTTTGGAAGAATAACGTCTGAAAGCACAAGGTTGAAGCTGTTGGATGCAAACAGCCGCAGCCCCATGGCACCGTCGTATGCCACCATCGTATGGTATCCGCTTTCCTCAAGTCCGGCTTTCAGCAGGTCGGCCACTCTTTTGTCATCTTCTATGATAAGTATGGATTGCATGGCTTATGAACTTTATGTTTCTGATGCAAATTTAATAATTAATCACGACTTATCACAGGTGTGTACAAAAAATATAAATTCTTGGAATTTTTTAAGCAAGGCATACATATTCATACTAATGTGTATGCCCGCCGCTTTAGTATCGTCTTAAAATGTCAGTCGGCGCCGCTCTTGCATACGGTTATGCGCATTGCCTCTTTGTCGAACATTATGCCGGTGCGCTCAATGAAGCGGTTGAGCGTTCCCTCGTCGGCGAGAGCCTTGGGAGTGCCTACAGATATGGTGCCGCCCTGCTCCATAACCCATAAGATGTCGGCAAGCTGAATGACGAGTTCGAGGTCGTGCGACGACATGAATATCGTCTTGCCTTCCTCGCGGCACAGGCGTGTCAGCAGGAGCATTGTCTCCACCTTGCTCGGATAGTCGAGAAAGGCGGTGGGCTCGTCGAGCATTATCACGGGCGTCTGCTGCGCAAGTGCCTTGGCTATCATCATCTTCTGACGCTCTCCGTCGCTTAGCGACATGGCGTTGCGCTTGGCCAGATGGGATATTCCGGCAAGCCTGATGCTCTCGCTTACAATCTCTTTGTCGGCATCATTGAGCGTTCCCCAGAATCCGGTGTAGGGCGTGCGGCCAAGTGCCACTATCTCCTCTACGGTGAAGTTTATCGACGACGGCCTCGACGTAAGCACCACGCTGACTATGCGCGAGAGGTCGCGCGGCGTGTAGCCCGACAGCTCGCTGCCGTTGATGACAATGCTTCCGCCAAGCCGTGGCTGAAATCCCGACAGCGTTCTGAGCAGCGTAGACTTGCCGATGCCGTTGGTCCCGACGAGGCATGTCAGCTTGCCGCTCTTTATAGAAGCGTTGATGTCCTTTGCCACGGTGCGTATGCCGTCGTGTGTCTTGTATCCTATGGTAAGGTTGTCGAGCCTTATTGTGTCAGAAGTGTTGCTGTTGTTCATTGGTTAAGGATGTTGCGTGCATATTCTATTATTGTGTCGCGGCCCTTGGCAAAGTCGCTGTCGGTGAGCTGTACGTTATGGTCGGGCTCTATGCCAAACTCGGTGCAGTTCATGTCGCGGTCGTACATGGGGCATGCGCTGAAGCGCACCGACCAGCCGTTGGGCAGCTCGCTGCTGAAGGGCATGCCTGCGCCTCCGCCCGTCTTGTCGCCGATGACGGTTACGCCGGGGCAGCACTTCATATACTTGACAAACTCGTTGGCGGCGCTGAACACGGCCCTGTTGGTGAGCACGGCCACGGGCTTGTGCCATCTGAGTCCGCTCGAAGGCTTCAGCTTCTGCTCTTCCGGTTCGGAGAAATCGTTGTGGCCGGGACCTGTCTTGTGCTGTATGTAGCCCACGAGAATCTCCTCGTCGGTGAAGCGCGACGCCAGGGTTTCGGCCGAGGTAAGCATTCCTCCGCCGTTGTCTCTCACGTCAACGATGAGAGCGTTGCACGTGGCGAGGTCCATAAGTATGTCGTTAAGATTGCCGCTGCCTATTGCGTTGGAGAACGATCCGCAGTAGATGTAGCCTATGTTGTCGTCGAGCTTGCGGTATTTTATGCCCGAAGAAATCTTGTAGTCGGTGCCGAGATAGCGCCGTTGCAGCGAGTCGCTGAAGTTGGCGGGATAGTCTTCCTTCCAGCTCCAGTAGCGCGACTGGTCGAACGAGGCGTACATGTTGACGTGTCCGTCGCGCAGTTCGCCGAGCATGTTGCCCAATACCTCAAACAGCTGGGTGCTCGTCATGCCGTCGTCTATCTGCCGGCTGTAGCGCGCATACACCTCGTTCCAGTCGAGTCCGTACTCGCTGTTCTTATAGTCGAAGAAGCAATAGTGTTCGTTCATTATCTTCCAGAGCGCCTCGAAGTTGCCGCGCGGGTCGTCGCTGTATTCCTCTTCGTCGACACACGACACGGCGGCAAGTGCCACGATGAGCGGAAGCAGAAAGTTTAAGACTCTTCTCATGGTACTATTTTAGTTATGTTGAACTGTCTGACAATGCCGATGAGCAGCATGTTAGAGTAAGAATGATATTTCAGGTTGTTCACCCTGGCCTGCTGGAAGTCGCCCATGTAGCCAAGGCGCAGCGTGGTGCGGCCGAGCGAGAAGTCGAAGGTGAGCATCTGGCGCAGCGACGGCGTGCTGCCGAAGGTGGTAGGCACGATGTTGTGGTCGTAGTTGCCGCGGCTGAAAATCTCGTAGTACGACTGTCCGTAGTTGGGGCTGAACATCAGTCCCATGAGCGGAACGCTCAGCTCATAGCGCAGCGAGTAGTTGTGCTGCCACAGGCGAAAGCGGTATGTGGCGGCTGCCGACGGCGATATGTTGAGCGACAGGCGTGCCTGCGCAGGGTTGTTGCTGTTGCGCGTGTTGTAGAGAAAGCCCACGTTGACATCGGCCTGTGCGCCGGCCTTGACGTTGAGGCTGCCGTCGAAGAAGTTCCAGTTGTAGTGTACGCCGTAGCTGAACGTGTAGGCTCCGGCTATCTCGCCGCCGTTGCCCGAGCGGTTGTCGCTGTAGGACATGTTGCCCTGATGTACTATCAGGCGCGACCAGCGGCTGTCCCTGCGCTCGCGCAGCGTGTGTGAAATGTAGCGCAGCTCGGTGCCGCGATACTTCTCGGGCGAGAGGTAAGTGTCGAGAATGTTCACTGCCCCGATGCCTATCATCTGGGCGTTGGTTATAATTTTGTTGTTCCTTATGGTGTCGGGGACATATACGTTGCCTGTGTTGAGGCTGCCGTGCAGTGCCGTCCCGTCTTCAGACCCTTTGCCGCAGGGCAGGGCACATGCCGCCGCAGAGGAGGCAAGCATGGCCGCGAGCGTTAATAGCTTAATTATCTTCATTGTCGTTGAAAAGGCTGAGCTGTCCTGTAATCTCGTCTATCACCTGCTGCTGGCTCTTGCCTGCATCGGGGTCGAGGTTCTCCTGTTGCGGTGTCTCTTCAGCCGGCTGCTCTTCAGGTGTGCTGTCTTCAGGCTCCTGTTCGGGCTGTTGTGCCGGCTCAAGCTGCTCTATGCTCTCCGTCTCCCAGTTGGTTATGCGCTTGCCTTTGGCCTTGAATCCCTTAACGCCTACAAACTGTTCGGCCTCAATCTCCATCGTGCCGCGGAAGGCGTCGCGTCCTCCGAAGGTTACGAGGAAGCGCGGATAAGGCTCGTCGGTGAGCGCCACGAGCCGGCTTGCCGGGTTGTCGCTCACGTAGTTCTGCTTGCGCTTGGTGGCTTCCATGGTGAATCGCTTCAAGTAAGGATAGCCCTGCTGGTCGGCGTCATAGAGCACGGCGGTCCACACCTTGTGCTCGTCGAACTTCTCGATAATCTTTATGTTGTCTTCATAATGGTTGTTGGCGTCGAAGTTGGTGAGATAGAAGTCGCCGTTGTCGAGCACCACCAGTATGCTGTCGTCCTCGTTAAACTCGCCGAGCAGGCGTCCGTGGCTGTCGTAGTTGAGTCGTTTGACGTCGGGGTCGAACCACACCTTGCGTCCGCCCAGCGTGCTGTGGCCGTGGCTCTTGAGCGATATGCGGTGCACGTTGAAGCGTGTCATCACCACGCCCTTTGCCCCGCGGCTCTTGATGGCAACCTCAGAGAAGTCTTTCTCCTTAAAGATGTTCTTCAGTCGCGGTGCCGGGTCGAGCGTAATCTTTATCACCTCGGCCTCGCCGTTGGGGTTGGCGGTGAAGTAAACCACGCGCGAACCGGGCGTGCCTTGCGTGAACTCGTATTCGCGGTCGCGCGTAATGCTGGTCACGCAGAAGCGTTTCATGAAGTATTTGCCCTGCTTTCCGTCGCGGTAGACAACGTTGTAGACGGTGCGGCGGTCGTTCTTCTTGAACACGGCCACGTGCAGGATGTTCTTGCCCACGAATATCTTGTCGGCCACGCGCACCACCTTATATTTGCCTTCCTTGTAGAAGATGATGATGTCGTCGATGTCGGAGCAGTTGCACACAAACTCGTCTTTCTTCAGTCCGGTGCCTATGAAGCCGTCGTTGCGGTTGATATACAGCTTCTCGTTGGCCTCGATGACCTTTGTAGCCTCGATGGTGTCGAAGTTCTTTATCTCGGTCAGTCGGGGATGTGCGGCTCCGTATTTCTCCTTCAGATACCTGAACCAGTCGGCCGTAACCTCAACCATGTTGTTCAGCTTATGGTTTATGTCGTCCACTTCGGCCTTTATCTTGGCTATCAGCTCCTCGGCCTTGTCCTTGTTGAACTTCAGTATGCGTGCCATCTTGATGTCCATGAGGCGCAGGATGTCGTCCTTTGTAACCTCGCGTATCATCTGCGGATAGAACGGCGTCAGCCTGTTGTCGATGTGCTCGCATGCTGCGTCCATGTCGGGAGCCTGCTCAAACTTGCGGTCTTTGTAGATGCGCTCCTCGATGAATATCTTTTCGAGCGACGAGAAGTGGAGCTGCTCGAGCAGCTCATGCTTGCGTATCTCGAGCTCCTTGCGCAGCAGGGCCATGGTGCGGTCGGTAGAGTGGCGCAGCACGTCGTTCACGGTCAGGAACTGCGGCTTGTTGTCTTCGATTACGCAGCAGTTGGGCGAGATGTTTATCTCGCAGTCGGAGAAGGCGTAGAGGGCGTCGATGGCCTTGTCTGACGACACGCCGGGAGCCAGGTGCACCTGTATCTCCACCTGTGCGGCCGTGTTGTCGTCCACCTTGCGTGCCTTTATCTTGCCCTTCTCGATGGCCTTGAGTATCGAGTCGATAAGCGTAGTGGTGGTCTTGCCGAAGGGTATCTCGCGTATCACGAGCGTCTTGCTGTCGAGCTTTTCTATCTTTGCCCTCACCTTCAGCGTGCCCCCGCGCTGTCCTTCGTTGTATTTGCTCACGTCGATGCTTCCGCCCGTCGGGAAGTCGGGATAGAGCGTAAACGGCTCGCCGTGCAGATAGCTTATGGCGGCGTCGCATATCTCGTTGAGGTTGTGCGGCAGAATCTTTGACGACAATCCCACGGCTATGCCCTCGGCTCCCTGTGCCAGCAGCAGCGGAAACTTTGCCGGCAGCGTGATAGGCTCCTTGTTGCGGCCGTCGTAGCTCAGCTGCCATTCGGTGGTCTTAGGATTGAACACCACGTCGAGCGCAAACTTAGACAGGCGCGCCTCGATGTATCGCGGAGCGGCGGCACGGTCGCCCGTGAGTATGTTTCCCCAGTTACCCTGGCAGTCTACGAGCAGGTCTTTCTGTCCGAGCTGCACGAGCGCGTCGCCTATAGATGCGTCTCCGTGAGGGTGAAACTGCATGGTGTGGCCCACGATGTTGGCCACCTTGTTGTAGCGTCCGTCGTCCATGCGCTTCATAGAGTGCAGTATGCGTCGCTGAACGGGCTTCAGTCCGTCTTCGATGTGGGGCACGGCACGCTCAAGGATAACGTATGATGCGTAGTCGAGAAACCAGTTCTGGTACATTCCGCTCAGATGATGCACGGCAGAGGCGTCAAACCTGTTGGCCGGCTTATAGTCAGAGTGGCTTTCGGGTTCGATGTCGTTGCTGTCGTCCTGAACGGGCATGTCCTGCTCTTCTATGTTTTCGGGGTCTTTAATATTGTCGTCCATGATGATGTATGTCTGTAGAAAAGATAATGCAAATCGGTGTGGCTTTTGCAGCCCGGCTTGTTTTAGCTTGATGCCTTCGTGCGGCTTATCTTATGCAAGGATAATGCAAATCGAACGCAGAACCACTAAACCTGTTTGCTGAAACATGTTTAAGTGTTATGCTGAGATGCCGCTTATCTTATGCAAAGATAGCTAAAATCGGAGACAATGCAAAATAAATATTTTATTTTTTATATAAGGAGCGGCAGCGCGGCCTTATGCTGAGATGCCGTTGAGGACGGTCTGTGCGAGGTTAAATAAAGTTAATCGGAAATGCCCGTTGCCGTCCGTTTGACGCTCTCAGAATGCCCGTGCTGCTCAAGAATCCGGCTTCAGACATGAAAAACCGGCATAAATCGTATTTTGTGTAAGTAGTTGATAACCAGTTGTTTGTGTTTGTAGGCACGGTCTGCGGCGGCATGAGATAATGTAAAATACCGCAAATTGCGGTGTAAAACACTGTTTTTTCCACTGCAAAAGGCCATGTTTCGGTAGCCAAAAGGCATGCTTTTGCATCATGAAAGGCCGTGTTTCATGTTTCAGGATGCCGGTTTATGGTCGTTTCATGGCGTTTATGCCGTTCGCGAACCCATATCTCTCGGCGTAAGTTTTCTATTTCACAAATTTATATTGTCAAGAAAAACGAAAAACCGGCAGCCGTCTCCGTGTTAAATAAACATAACGCGCCGCATGGCAGCAGGCACCCGCCGGCACGGGCCACGGACGAAATAAATATAATAATGTGTGTGAAAAAGTTTTGTGTTTCGGTAGCTTTGCATTATCTTTGCACGCAAAAGTGTTTATACGATAACTTTTTGTTGCCCTCGCAGAGGGCTTTTCTGTGAAATAAAAATTTAAGGTAAATAAACAACAATGGCACAAGAAGATGTTTTTAAGAAAATAGTGTCTCACTGCAAGGAGTACGGATTCGTGTTCCCGAGCAGCGACATCTATGACGGCTTGGCCGCAGTTTACGACTACGGACAGAACGGTGTTGAACTGAAAAACAATATTAAGGAATACTGGTGGAAGAGCATGGTGCTGCTTCACGAGAACATCGTGGGCATCGACTCGGCCATCTTTATGCACCCAACGATATGGAAGGCATCGGGACACGTTGACGCATTCAACGACCCGCTCATCGACAACCGCGACTCAAAGAAGCGCTACCGCGCCGACGTGCTTATTGAAGACCAGATAGCAAAATACGAGGAAAAGATAAACAAGGAAGTGGAGAAGGCCCGCAAAAAGTTTGGCGAGGCTTTCGACGAGGCTAAGTTCCGCGAGACCAACCCACGCGTGCTCGACAACCAGAAGAAGCGCGACGCCCTGCACGAGCGCTACAGCGAGGCCATGAACGCCATGGACCTCAATGAGCTGAAGCAGATAATACTCGACGAAGGCATCGTCGACCCGATCAGCGGAACAAAGAACTGGACCGACGTGCGCCAGTTTAACCTCATGTTCTCAACCGAGATGGGCTCTACAGCCGACAGCGCAAGCAAGATTTATCTGCGCCCCGAGACAGCACAGGGTATATTCGTAAACTACCTTAACGTGCAGAAGACAGGCCGCATGAAGATACCTTTCGGCATAGCACAGATAGGCAAGGCCTTCCGCAACGAGATTGTTGCACGCCAGTTTATCTTCCGTATGCGCGAGTTCGAGCAGATGGAGATGCAGTTCTTCGTTAAGCCCGGAACAGAGATCGAGTGGTTCCAGAAGTGGAAGGAGACACGTATGAAGTGGCATCAGGCCCTCGGCTTCGGCGAGGAGAACTACCGTTTCCACGACCACGAGAAGCTGGCCCACTATGCAAACGCCGCTACCGACATCGAGTTCCGTATGCCGTTCGGATTCAAGGAGGTTGAGGGTATACACAGCCGCACCGACTTCGACCTGTCGCAGCATGAGAAGTTCTCAGGCCGCTCGATCAAATACTTCGACCCGCAGACCAACGAGAGCTACACTCCGTATGACATCGAGACATCTATCGGCGTTGACCGTATGTTCCTCTCAATCATGTGCCACTCTTACTGCGAGGAGAAACTCGAGAACGGCGAGACACGCGTTGTGCTCAAGTTGCCCGCAGCCCTGGCTCCTGTCAAGCTCTGCGTGATGCCTCTTGTAAAGAAAGACGGACTGCCCGAGAAGGCACGCGAGATAATAAACAATCTGAAGTTCCACTTCAACTGCCAGTACGACGAGAAAGACTCTATCGGCAAGCGCTACCGCCGTCAGGACGCAATAGGTACGCCTTACTGTGTAACCGTTGACCACGACACGCTGAAGGACAACACCGTTACGCTGCGCTTCCGCGACACAATGGAGCAGGAGAGAGTCAGCATCGACGAACTCAACGGCATTATTGAGGATAAGGTAAGCATTGCAAGTCTTCTTAAAAAGATACAGTAAATGAAGAAGTACAATATTTTTGCCCTTCTGATGCTGCTTATTGCACCGCTGTGCTTCATGGCCTGCAGCGAGAACGAAGACACCGTTGAGGAATTTCCCGACTGGAAAAACCGCAACGAGGCCTATTTTGACAATATCTACGAGAAGGCTATGGGCATTGAGGACGGCAGCTGGAAGATTATCAGAAACTACTCGCTTGAGGACACCATACCGGCCGGATATGCCGATCACATCGTGGTAGAGGTGCTCGAGGAAGGAACGGGCAGCGGATGCCCAATGTTCACCGACTCTGTGTTGGTGCACTATCGCGGACGCCTCCTGCCCTCAACTTCTTATTCCGAGGGATATGTGTTCGACGAGAGCTATGAGGGAGAGTTCAATCCTCAGACAGCTCTGCCTCGCCAGCTGTACGTAGGCGGCCTTATAGACGGCTTCACCACAGCGCTGCAGTATATGCACATAGGCGACCGCTGGCGCGTTTATATCCCTTATCAGCTGGGCTACGGATCAACCGGAAGCACCGGTATTCCGGCTTACAGCACGCTGGTGTTCGATATAGCCCTCGTGGCATATTATCGTCCGGGAGTTACGCCAGACCCGTGGTATGCCAAGAAAGGCAAGTGGATAACAGAATAACACTTACGTAAAGATAATGTTCCTGGGGACGGACGGCATTATGCCGCTTCCGTCCCTTTTACATTATATTATATATGTATATGCCTTAATTTTATTATGCATGCACCTTAATTTTGTAATGTAAACACGTATGGTCGGTAGCGTTTGTGAGTTCGATAGTTATACATTCACCTTAAATCTATTATGTAAACATACACGGTTGGTAAACGTTGGTATGTTCGATGGTTATGCCTATATATTAAATATGTTATGTATGCGCCTTTATTTCATTATGTATATGTCTTTGCGTTTTGTCCTCATGCTTTTTCTTTTTCTGCTTTATGTATTGCAATGTCCTGCCGTGCCTAGCCTTTCTTGTCCGCATGTGTGTTGCGGCATGGCAGTGCTGACGCAGCGTGGCGTTTTGTGTAATCAAATAATATGTAAAAATCAACATCCCGTATACTGATTTTGATTTATGTCAAAAAACATGCGTTTTGATGCATAAAATGCTTGAAATGTTTGGTTGTGTGCGCAAACAGCAGTATCTTTGCATCGTCAAAACAAAACAATAGGTATTAATAATTCATAGGTATAAAGCTAAGGTAAAGAGAAAGATTGTTTTGGTAAAGGATAACAAAGATGCCGCGAGGCATGAAAAAGTTTTCATAGGTAATTAAGGTAAATAAAAAAGATTGTTTAAGGTAACGGATGTTAACCCTGTTTGCTGTGAATACAGCAACAGGTATTGGGGGTAAGGGAAAGCATAAACGAATTGCATGAGCCTCCATTTTTTTTAGAAAATTGAATTAACTGAATAATGTGCGCGGAAGTCTTTAATAAAAGATTTCCGCGTGTTTTTTGTCCGCGTAATTTGTTTATTCATCTTAAAAGTAGTAATTTCGCACGATGTTTTCAGCTAATAAAGGAAAAGACTTGCTGGCCATGATACGCAACGGCCAGACGATGAACGGCAGTCAGATGCTCAATCTGATAGCCCAGCTCAGCGTGCCGTCCATTCTGGCACAGCTGACAAACACCCTGATGGTATATATCGATGCGTCGATGGTTGGTTCGCTTGGTGCCAAGGCTTCGGCGTCGATAGGCATAGTACAGTCAACTACGTGGCTCTTTGGCGGTCTTACATCGGCCGCTGCCATGGGCTTCTCGGTGCAGGCTGCCCACTTTATCGGTGCCAACGACTTTGTAAAGGCGCGCCAGGTGTTCCGTCAGGGCATAATGGCCACGGCGCTCTTCACGCTCATCCTTACTGCCATATGCCTTGTCATAGCCGATCCGCTGCCCCTGTGGCTTGGCGGAGGAGCCGATATCGCTCCCGACGCGTCGCGCTATTTTGCCATATTCTGTATGTCGCTGCCCGTATATCAGCTTGGAATACTGTCGTCGAGCATGCTTAAGAGTTCGGGAAACATGCGCGTGCCCAGTGCCGTCAGCGTGCTGATGTGTCTTCTGGACGTGGTGTTCAACTATTTCCTTATATTCAGCACGCGTCACGTCTCCGTGCTTGGCTACGACATACTGATGCCCGGAATGGGCATGGGCGTGGCAGGAGCTGCCCTTGGAACGGCTCTTGCATACATCGTTACGGGTGTGATGCTGATATGGTTTGCAACGCTCAGGTCGTCGGAACTGATGCTGAAAAAGGAGAAATGGACCTTTGCACCGCTGTGGGATTATCTGCGCAACGCAGCAAAGATAAGCACGCCGATGGGCGCACAGTATATTATGATGAGCGGTGCGCAGATAGTAAGTACGATGATTGTTGCCCCGCTTGGCAACTTTGCCATAGCCGCCAACACGTTTGCCATAGCCGCCGAGAGCCTTTGCTACATGCCGGGATACGGCATCGGCGAGGCTGCCACCACGCTTGTTGGGCAGAGCATCGGTGCAGGTCAGCCGCGCCTGGCGCGCAGCTTTGCCTACCGCACCGTATTTCTTGGCATGATTGTCATGGCGGCCATCAGCGTCGTGATGTATATCACGGCACCGCAGATGATTGGAATAATGACGCCTGTGGAAGAAATTCGCCAGCTGGGCATCGGTGCTTTGCGTATAGAGGCTTTTGCCGAGCCGATGTTTGCCGCCTCGATAGTGGCTTACAGCGTATGCCTCGGTGCAGGCGACACGCTTGTTCCTGCCTGTATGAACCTTGCCAGCATGTGGCTCGTGCGCCTTACTCTTGCGGCTTATCTTGCGCCTATCTACGGCTTGCGCGGCGTATGGATGGCGATGGCCATAGAGCTTACGTTCCGCGGCGCAATATTCTTATGGCGCCTGTTCAGCGGACGATGGCTCAAAGTAAAGTTGGGATAAGATTTATATGTGATGTCGGACGGATGTCCGTCGTGATATTGTTTGATAATTATATTCGTCATCCGTAACATCATGCGGCAGACTTTTGTTGCCGCTTTATAAGGATGTTGCGGATGACGAATTGTTTTATGGGTATAATATTTTGTGGCAGAATCATTTTATTCTGCCGCAAAATGATGATAAACAAGCGTTGAGGCTTACAGAAGTGCAACTCTTTCCTTTGCCTTTTCAAAGCCGCTGATAAGTTCTTTCATCACCTCACTCACAGGCTTTATCGTCTTTATCGCTGAGGCAATCTGACCTATCTCCAGTTCGCCGCTCTCCATGTCGCCCTCAAATATTCCTCGTTTTGATGCTGCCCTGCCGAGTATCTCGCGCAGTTCGTCGGCTGTGGCTCCCTTGTCTTCAGCTTCGGCCAGCTTGGTGTATAGGGCGTTCTTGATGAGTCGGGTGGGGGCAATCTTCTTCAGACACAGCATGGTGTCGCCTTCGGCAAGTTCTGTGCATCTCTTCTTAAACTCTTCAGACGCCGAACTCTCCTCGGTGAGTGCGAACAGTGTGCCTGCCTGTATGCCCTCTGCGCCGAGAGCCATGGCTGCGAGCATGGCCTCGCCCGATGCTATTCCGCCTGCTGCTATGAGCGGCTTTGTGGTTGCCTTGCGCACCTGCGGTATCAGAGTCATCGTGGTTGTCTCTTCGCGTCCGTTATGTCCGCCTGCCTCAAAGCCTTCGGCAACGATAGCGTCTACGCCTGCCTCTTCGCATTTTGCGGCAAACTTGCTGCTCGACACCACGTGTGCCACCTTTATTCCGGCTTCGTGAAGCATCGGGGTGAACTTCTTCGGACTGCCTGCCGACGTGAACACAACCTTTACGCCCTCGTCTATTATCATCTTCATGAGTCTGTCTATCTCGGGATACATCAGCGGAACGTTCACGCCCCATGGCTTGTCGGTTGCAGCTTTCATCTTGTTTATGTGCTCAAGCAGTGTCTCCGGGTGCATTGATCCGGCTCCGAGCAGTCCCAGACCGCCCGCATTGCTCACGGCAGAAGCCAGTCGCCAGCCGCTGCACCACACCATACCGCCCTGAACTACGGGATATTCAATGCCGAAAAGTTCGGTTATTCTGTTATTTTTCATAAGCATTTTCTGTTTTTGTAAAATAAAAATATCGCTGCAAAGATAAGATTTTGCAGCGATATTCTTGTGTGTTTGCCGTTATTTTTTAGGTGTCCGGTGTCCTTGTTTCATTTATAGTGCAGCGTGCCTTGCCGCTTGTTGTGTCTCCCTTGTTTCATCAACTTGCATTTAGTCTGAAATTAGTATGCCGTTTGCGGATAAAAAGTGGCCCACTTTTGCATGAAAAGTGGGCCGTTTACAGGTCGTAAACGGCCCACTAACGGTTTGAAACTAAACCTGCGATGTTTTCTTAATATATAATGCTTATTGACGTTGCCAATGCTTAATCTTTAACTATATTTGGCGAAAAAGTTACGGTTTTTCGGCCGTTTTCAGAGCATACCTGTAATTTGCGGCAGAAATATCCGGCAGACGGCTTATTTGCCGTGTCTTGTGCTGCCGTCCGTAAGGCTCCGTGCCGTTATGCTTTTTGCACCTTAGTCAGACTTGTGGCGCACTTGCCTCCATATTTGTGACAACCTGAGCATCTGACTAGCCCTTGCACCAAGGTGAACGCGATAGTCAGACAGCAGTATGGCGAGCAGGATTATCACGGCCATTATCACGGCCCATCCGTAGACCTCTTTAAGGCTAACCATGAGCATCTGGCGCTGAAACTCGCTGTATAGAGTCTGAAATGATTCGCAGTTGTAGTACATCGGGTCGATATAGCTGCCCAGATTGGCTGTGTTTGCCTGTTTGACGTTATTGAAAATCCTGGTCATTATGGCCGAACTGAGCGGTCCGCCGAAGCTCGTTCGGATAAATCCGATGACGCACATGGCCTCGAAATAATACTCAAACGTGACGCAGCCGGCAAGGGCGTAGGTGAGCGATGTGTACACAATGCTCACTCCGGCGCCCTTAAGCAGCATGGGCAGATACAGCATGTATTTCTCCGTTGAAGGGTCGATAAGGAAATACAGCATCGTCTGGTAAAGCAGAAAAGAAACAAACCCGGTTAAGACGATGTCCTTAATTCGCCATTTCCACTTCGTCAGAGCCATGAAGAAAAAGCCCGTGCCTACGGCTATTCCTGCCGTTATGCCCCAGTTGAGGTCGGCATTGTGGCGTGCGTCGTATCCAAGAATCGAACAGGTAAATATGTTCTGGGTGGATGTAGCCGTGGCAGACATCAGCGTCATACACCCGAACAGGATGAATATATAGAGCATGTTGTGTTGCGAAAACGTCCTTATGTTTATGTAAGGATGCCTGATTGTGGCAGCGCGTTGCAGACACATCAGCAGCAGAATTACCGCAAACGCTATGGCTATGCGGATTGGTTCGCCGTCAAGCCAGTCGTAGTGTTCGCCGTATACGCAGATGAATATGATGCAGAACAGCCACAGTGTCCACATTATTCCACCGAGATAGTCGATGCCCTTGAACGGGATGTAGGGACCCTGACGGAACTTGCTGCGCATGCAGAAATAAACCAGCGCGAAAACAAGTATGAACGCACCAATGGTTATGCGGTGCATGGCCTGCCAGTCGAATGCATAAATGCTGTATCCTGTGGCAACGTTGACAAGCTGCACGCTGCCGAGGACAAACGTGAACAGGAATGGAAAGAACACCGCAAAGTCTCTCTTTGGCGTAATCTTAAGCTGGATGCTGCTCCAACAAACAAAAGTACTTACAATTCTAAAGAAACCGCTAATGAATGACAGGGCAACAACGAGCGGGAGAAAGTCGCATATCATGCAGATGTAATCGCATATGATAAACACTGCACCAGAGAACAGGAGAACGTCGCGCGTTGTGAATCTGAACAGTATCCTGAACAGCAGCGGAAAGGCCATTGTAAGTCCCGTCATTGAGGCATAGCCTGCCATCATTACGTCTTCGTTGATCCAGCCCCATGTTCCGGTCATCTCGGCCACGGCCGACATGTATATGCCGCCGGAGAACATGTAGACAACAATTATAAATATTATCAGCGGAAAGCGCAGAGGCTGGGGCACAAAGTCTTTCCATACCATTATGCGCCTTGCGGCTGCTACTTCTTGTGGTGAAGGTGCTGGCATAGGCTTTAGTATTTAACCTCACATTCTACGTTCATTCCCGAGCGCAGGCGTTCTATAGCTTCCTTGCTGTTCTCCTTTGTGAATACAATCTTTATTGGAACGCGCTGTTCAATCTTTACAAAGTTTCCGGCAGAGTTGTCCTGCGGTATAATCGAATACTGTGCGCCTGTGGCGTTGGCCAGCTTGCCTACCTTGCCGTGATATTCAACGCCCGGCACGGCGTCCACCTTTATGCTTACGGGCATGCCTTCGCGTATGTTGGCCGTCTGTGTTTCCTTATAGTTGGCTATAATCCACACGTTGTCGTATTCAACTATTGACAGCAGAGTCTGTCCCGGCTGTATAAACTGTCCTTCCTGCAGGGCCTTGCGTGATGTGTAGCCGTCGCACGGGGCAACAATCACGGTGTACGACAGATTCAGTTCGGCCAGGTTTTTTGCTGCCTTGGCTACGTCTATGTTTGTCTGGTTCTGCTCAAGGCGTTGTGTCTGTTCGTCTTTTACGAGCGATGTACTCTTCTTTTGTCTCACGAGCATGTCATATTTGGCCTTCGTAGCCTCATAGTCGGCCTTTGCGTTGTCATATTGCTGGCGTGTAACGGCCTTTTGTGCATACAGCTGCTTATATCTTTGGTAGTCTGTTTCGGTCTGGTTCATCCTTATTCTCAGTTCCTCTATGCTTGCGTCAGAAACCGAAAGATTGTTTGCCGTGGTAGATATTGCCGTTCCCATGGCCGTGTTCTCCATGAGGGTTTTCTGATAGTTTGCCTTTGCCTGTTCTAATTTCAGCTTATATTCAGAGTTTTCGATGATTACGAGAGTGTCTCCTTTGTGTACAAACTGGAAATCATCGAAGCATACCTTCTGTATGAAGCCCTGCACGCGTGAGTTTATCGGTATGATGTTTCGTCTTATCTGGGCATTGTCGGTGTATTCAACATTGCCGAAGTGTATGAACTTTGAGCAGACCCATGTCAGTTCGCTCAGAATTATTGCGATTACGATGATGTTGCGCAATATCTTTTTATTTTTTCTGTTCATAATTATTTTTGATTATTTAATTATCGTATTCAGTGAACCGGTTGAGTAAATGAGCTTGTAATAATTGTATATTACGTTTATCTGTGCGTTGACATATTGAACCTCGGCCGACAGTCTGAGGTTGTCGGCGTCTACGAGGTCGGTCACGAGCACAAGGTCGTTGGCATAGCGGTTGGCTATCACGTCGTAGTTCTCGCGTGCAAGCTGAAGGCTCTTTTCCTGTGTTTTCAGAAGTTCAAACGAGTCGAGATATCTTGTATATGCGGCGTTTACGTCGAGCGATACGCTTTCTTCGGCCGACGCAAGTTCGTTGTGCGACTGCTCCACTGAAGAGCGCAGGCGCGACAGGTCTTTTGGCAGCTTGTATATGTTGCCTATGTTGAATTTCAGTCCCACGCCTACGTACCATGTGTTGATATTGTTGTCCAATGTAGGTATTTCGTATGTGATAGGACCTTTAAGATTGTCGCCGGCTATGATGCTTATCTGCGGCATGTAGCCCGATTTTATCACTTTCTCCTTCTTGCTGAGCATGTCGAGCGCAAGTCTGTTCTTGTTTAGTATAGGCGAATTCTTGTAGGCTATGTCCTGAAATTCGGCTTCGACGGGTTTCGGCATGTTACTCGACAGGAGTGTCGTGTCGGGCAATATCTCCGTGTCCTTAGGCAGTTCGAGCATCGTTACCAGTTTGTCGTTACAGATGTTTATCGAGCTTACAAGCTCAGTGCGCTTATATTGCAGATTCTGATACTGCACCTCATATCGCGTGATATCGTTGTTCAGTGCCACTCCGGCAGCTTCGCGTGCATGCATGTCTCGTATCACCTGGCGCGTCTGTTCCATGTTTCTGTCATACACCGTGAGCAGGTTGCGGTATTTGTACAAGTCGAGATAATAGCCTGTCAGCAGGAAGTAAACGTCCTGCTTGTGCGAGGCAAGTTCCCACTCCCTTATTCTCTTTTGTATCTCCAGGGCCTTTATGTTATAGTGGATTGCACCTCCGGCAAACACCACCTGCGAAGCTTCTATTGCGAAGTTGTTGCCAAAATGAGGCGATGAAAATGAATGTCCGTTTGAAAAGTCGCGGTCGGCCACCAATGCGTTGCCGTTGAACGTTGCCGATGCCGAGAACTCCACGCTTGGCAGATAGGCATTCTTTGCCACCGAGATGTCCTTCTCGGCACCGCTTACAACCGACTCGTAAATCTTTATCGTCTTGCTCTGCGTGTCGGCCAGTGAGAATAATTCATTCAAACTCATGATGCGTGCTGTCTGCTGTGCGTGTAATGATGCCGGGCAAATCAGCAACAGGCACGTAATAACATTTTTAATTATATTCTTCATCTGATTTTTATTGATAATATAAATAGTTTACAATAGCAACTATCCCTATAAAATAATAAGCTCAAACATAAGGTTATGTTTCGGTCACCTTTTATGTTGCCGTCTTCGTTGCCTTTCGCGCCGCAGGCTAAAGCATTGTGTGCCTTGGTGTTTCTGCGGTCCGGGCAATGTGGACGACTTAAACTTCGGGATGACTGAATTTGAGATATAACGGCTGATGTGAGCTTTATTTTCCTGATAGTCAGCCTTTATCGCGTTAAAGACTGTTTGTGCGCCTTGATATTTCCTCTACTACTTCGAAGAACACCTCCACCTTTTCGTCGGGTATGCCCTTCAATAATTCGTAAGACAGCTTCTTCTCAATTTTGTGGTATTCGGCAACAACCTGTTCGCCCATGTCTGTGGTGCTGAGCAGATTCTCGCGTCTGTCTTCCGGGTTTACGGTGCGTTTCACGAGACCTTTCTTCTCGAGCGAGTCTATCATGCGCATCACAACCGACTTGTTCTTGCCTGTTGCTATGGCAATGTTTTGCAGAATCTGGTCGGTCTTTGCCCTTATCATTGTCAGGAGTATAAACTCTTCAACGGTAAGTTTTATGCTTGCCTCGGCAGCATATCGCTGTTTCATCAGGCGGTGCAGCTTGTTGCGCAGTTTTCCTATTGTTGTTCCTAATAATTCCTTTGGCATAATTTAAATTTTTTGCAAAGGTAATATTATATTTTGAATTAGTTGCTATTGCGTACTAATTTTTGTGTTAAATAATTCTTTCATGCCCATGTTTCATGCCTTAAGTCAAGAACGGCTCATAGGCACATGGCATTTTTCTTTGGATTTTATCATCTGTAAGAATCTTGCGCTGACGCTTTATGCCATCATATCCTGCTGTTGGCTTATCCCTGATGTTGATGTTTCGGCGTATACAGGTTATTTAATTCTGCGTTTGTCTATTATTTAATAATGTGTCCGGCAATGTCTCTTAGCAAGTCAACGGCCTGTGGCTTTCTTTTCATGTTCTCCTTGAATGCATCGTATTTAGGTGTCTTTATGGCATTGTTGTCAATTTTATACACCTTTAGTTTATGCATCGTAGAATCCTTCTTGCCAAGATGAACATTTCTTATCGTCGTCATGCCGGCATTGCCCCTTGTTATTTTTATAGAGTCAGCAGGCTGTCGTGCATTCTGTTTAGCTGACGTTTGTGCTGCAGCAGACAGGATGCAGACGTTGAATATTAATGTTATTAAATAGAGTTTCTTCATAATCTTGTGCTTTTTTGCAAAGATAGAATAAATTCTGATTGCTTTCTGATTTTTTTAGTAAAAAAACATAATCATGCTTTATGGCAAAGCATCTTCTTATTATGGCTTTTTTGCCAGCCGCAAGTAATGTCCGTATGTCAGTTTTTACCGTCGTTCAATACATCATCTTACTGCTTTCTCCTTATCCTTTTTTGCGTCATTTCAAGCCCAGAAATTCATTATAAAGAAAAAAGTGCGTGAAAATCGTAACATTTTCGGCTTGTTATGTTTGAGATTGATATTTTCGCTCTTTTTATATAGTGTTTGTGTAACAAAACAACGTATATTCACTTTCAAACTGTTAGTGGCCTGTTTACGACCCGTAACTCGGCCACTTTTCACTCAAAAGTGGGCCACTTTTTATGCGTAAGTCATAGAGTTATTTTTAGGAAATCAGCGTGAACATTTTAGCCATGCTTTCTGTGCTTTAAATTTCCTGATATGTATGTTAAGTATAAGCAGTTGTGTAAAGAAGGGGAATTTTGTCCCGGAGATGTGTTCGACTATGATTATGGCGGCGGACATATATATAATCTCGGAACTCAGGTTACATGGCGTACCCGGGCTGAAATTGAGTATATTGAAGGTTCGTTAGACAGAATGCTTTACTTGGCCGTCTGTAATGATGTTAAGGCAATAGCCATGCCGGCGATAGGTGCAGGATTGGGGGGCTTAAAGTGGGATGACGTGAAGAGATGTATCGAGCGTGTGGCAAGTAGTTATCCTATGGTTGATTTATATGTAGTTGAGGCTTACCAGGGGGAGAATGAGCAATAGGTTGCATAATTGATTCGGAAATTACCAATAAAGCATCTCTCTTCTATAAATAATACTGCCATATCTTGTTTCTCGAAAGGCAGGATATGGCAGTATGATGTTTCGTAAATTCAGATAACGCAACATGGTTTCCAGCTGATTTTTATTCGCATAGATTTTTATAATAAGTATTATTAGCTGTTATTGCTGCAGCTTGAGTTAATTTGCGCTGGTGGCATTAATTCGAATAAAATCTTGTTGAATTAATGTGAATAAAATAGTTTTTTGTATTTTTGTAAAGAATTATTGCAAGTCTTGCAATCTGATAAGTGTAACCTTGATAATTGGATATTTGCAGATAGAGGCATATTGATGATGCCGTCAGACTGCACCGTTGACAAATTTTTTACGGTTGGAAAGCATGAAAATATGGGAAAGACTAATACGGGGAATTAAGGCTGAGGATAAGAATGGAATCTTCAGTCAGAAAACTACATCCGAAACATATAATAATGCTCCGCATTATGCCGTGATAGATGCTGAGATTGGGCTTAGTGACCATAAGGTGCATGACATTGGTGCGCTGCGCCATGACGGTGGCGTGTTTCATAAGTCATCTAAAAGCGAGCTGCTCGGTTTTCTGAAAGACGTTGATTATCTGTGCGGCCATAACATCATACACCATGACATAAAATATCTGTTTGAAGACGAGCCATGCCCATGGATTTTGGTAGACACGCTCTATGTTTCGCCGTTGCTCTTTCCCGAGCGTCCGTATCACAGACTTGTGAAAGACGACAAGCTGGTGAGCGAGCAGATGAACAATCCCGTGAACGACTGCGAGAAGGCAAGAGATTTGCTGATGGACGAAGTGGCACAATGGAATTCGCTGCCTGAAGAAAAGCGTATGCTGTTCGCATTGTTATTGAAAGATAAACGTGAGTTTGAAGGATTTTTCAAGATGGTTGGTGCAACGGCTGTCGACGACAGACCTGCAGACCTTGTGCGCAGCATATATAAAGGAATGATTTGCGGCAATGCAGACATAGACATGATGATAAGGCTGTATCCCTGCGAACTGGCGTATGCGCTGGTGCTGATAGATACTACAGACCATCGTTCGGTTACTCCCGGCTGGGTGCTTAAGAATTATCCTGCCGTTGAGTTTGTCATGAAGTTGCTGCGTGAGACAAGCTGCAGCGAAGGATGCGACTACTGCAACACAATGCTCAACGTGAGATATAACCTGAAGACTTTCTTCGGATACGACGGCTTTCGCACTTACGACGGAGTGCCGCTTCAGGAGCAGGCTGCCAAGGCTGCGATAGACGGCAAGTCGCTGCTTGCCATATTTCCTACAGGCGGAGGCAAGTCGCTTACATTTCAGTTGCCGGCACTGATGCAGGGCCGTTCCGTTCACGGACTGACTGTAGTAATTTCGCCTTTGCAGTCGCTGATGAAAGACCAGGTGGACAATCTTGCTGACCGTGGCATAACTGACGCCGTTACCATTAACGGACTGCTTGACCCTATATCGCGCTCGCTGGCAATAAAAAGAGTGCAGGACGGCGACGCTTCACTCCTGTATATTTCCCCCGAGACTCTGAGGTCGAAGACAATCGAAAAGATATTGACAGCACGCAATGTGGTAAGGTTTGTCATCGATGAGGCTCACTGCTTCTCTTCATGGGGGCAGGACTTTAGGGTTGACTATCTCTACATAGGCAAGTTTATCAGCGAATATCATAAAAGAAAAAGGTGCAAGACGCCTATACCCGTGTCGTGCTTTACTGCGACGGCAAAGCAGAAAGTGATACAGGACATCTGCGATTATTTCAGCAAGACGCTGAACATCAATCTTGAACTTTTTGCCTCTAATTCCTCAAGAACCAATCTGCGTTATTCGGTTATATATGCCGAAACCGACAATGACAAGTATCTGAAGCTCAGGTCGCTGGTGTCTGAATTCAACTGTCCCGCGATAGTATATGTGTCGCGCACAAAGCGCACTGTCGACCTTGCGCGCAAGCTGACTTCCGACGGGCTGAAGGCTTTGCCTTTCTACGGCAAGATGGATGCCGATGAGAAGATAAGCAATCAGGATGCCTTTATGAGCGGCAGGGTGCGCATAATAGTGGCAACTTCGGCCTTCGGAATGGGAGTTGATAAGAAAGATGTGGGGCTTGTTGTGCATTACGACATATCCGACTCGCTTGAAAATTATGTTCAGGAAGCCGGCAGGGCAGGGCGCGACCCCGAACTGACGGCACGCTGCTACGTGCTGTATAATGACAACGATCTGGACAAGCATTTCATATTGCTTAATCAGACAAAGCTGAGCATCAGCGAAATCCAGCAGGTGTGGAGAGCCGTGAAGAATCTTACCAAACTCCGCACGAAAGTCAGCTGTTCGGCATTGGAGATAGCGCGTTGCGCCGGATGGGACGATTCGGTGTATGACATAGAAACACGCGTGCGCACGGCACTCGCCACGCTTGAACAGAGCGGATATCTGATAAGGGGCAACAACGTGCCGCATGTTTATGCTACAGGCATCACCGTGAAAAACATGGACGAGGCAAGAGAGCGCATAACATCGTCGGTATTGTTCGGCAGCGACGAAACGGAGACAGCCGTGAGAATAATAAAGTCACTTATATCGCAGAAGAACATAGCCAAGGCCGGAGACGCTGAGGGCGAGTCGCGCATTGACTATCTGGCAGACATTTTAGGACTGAGCAAGAGCGAAGTGGTGTCTGCTGTTGAGCGTATGCGGCAGGCTGGCATCTTGGCCGACAGCAGGGATATCTCGGCATACCTGCTTGACGCAGGCGACTCTGAGCGTAAGGCAATGTTGCTGCTGACGAGATTTGAGAAACTTGAGAAATACATATTGACCTGTCTGCCCGATGAACCGTTGCGCATATCGTGCAAGCAGTTTAACGACAATGCCTTGAACTATGGCATAACCACGTCTAAAGAGAAAGACATACGCACGTTGCTTTATTTTCTGACAGTGAAAGGATATGTGCGCAAAAAGGAGGACGCACAGCATAACATGGAGCTGAGGCGCATGGGCGATATGGAGTCGACTATTAAGCGTCTTGAAAAGCGTATGGAGATATGCCAGGTTGCGATAGAATGGCTTTACGGACAGGTGGATGATAAAGACGGCGACAAGTCGGGCAGCAAACCGGTTATGTTCTCTGTTGTGGGACTCCTTAATTATATAAAGCAAAAACAAAAATCGTTTTTCACCGAGTTAGATAATGTAAAGCTAGATGACGTGGAAGAGGCTCTGCTGTATCTGTCGAGGATAGGCGCGCTCAAGCTTGAAGGAGGATTTCTTGTTCTTTATAACGCGATGAACATACAAAGAATAAAGGACACAAAATCGAGGTTCAAGCAGGAAGATTACCGCATGCTCAATGAGTTTTACAAGCAGAAGATACAGCAGGTGCATATCGTAGGCGAATATGCTAACCTGATGGTGAAAGACTATAACGCGGCTCTGCAGTATGTCAGCGACTATTTCCGGATGGATTATAAAAAGTTTATATCAAAATATTTCAAGGGTGAGAGAGTTAACGACCTGCAGCGCAATCTTACGCCAAAGAAATACAAGCAGCTTTTTGGACAGCTGTCGGAACGGCAGATGGAAATTATCTCTGATAAAGAGTCGCGCTGTATTGTCGTGGCTGCCGGTCCGGGCAGCGGCAAGACGCGTGTGCTTGTTCATAAGCTGGCATCGCTTTTGTTGCTTGAAGATGTGAAGCATGAGCAGCTCTTGATGCTGACGTTCTCGAGGGCTGCGGCGACAGAATTTAAGCAGCGGCTGATGCAGCTTATTGGCAACGCAGCCCACTTTGTTGAGATAAAGACATTCCATTCTTATTGCTTTGATTTGCTCGGGCGTATCGGCAATCTTGACGATGTTGACAATGTTGTTGGGCGCGCGGCTCAGATGATTGTCGACGGTGAGGTGGAGCCGTCAAAGATAGGCAAGACGGTGCTTGTTATTGACGAGGCGCAGGATATGAGTGGCGACGAATATAAACTTGTAAAGGCACTGATGGATGCCAATGATGACATGCGCGTGATAGCCGTTGGTGATGACGACCAGAACATTTACGAGTTTCGCGGGTCTGACTCTAAATATATGTATCAGTTGACCAAGGAAGAGGGTAGCCGTTTTATAGAAATGACGGAGAATTACCGCAGTGAGCGTCATTTGGTTGATTTCTCTAACGACTTTTTGCGTAATGTAAGCCGGAGAATGAAGGTAACGCCTATAAAGTCGATGAAAGACAGCGACGGTAGGGTAGAGGTCGTCCACTGCAATTCTTTGTATATGTATAAGCCGCTCGTGGACTGCTTGATGTCGCATAAGGGCAAAGGTTCCTCGTGCATACTCACACAGACCAACGAAGAAACGGTTACGCTTGTTGCCATTCTGCGCAGACACGGCATAAAATGTAAACTGATACAGTCGATGGAAGGCCTGCTCTTTTGGAACATGGTAGAGGTGAGATACTTCATGAAATACATAAGCAAGCATGTTACTTCACCGCTGATTCAGGATGATTTATGGGAAAAGGCCAAACAGAAAACATTCTCGTCTTATGAAAGAAGTAAAAGTTTGGTGTATCTGAAGCGTTGCATCGAACTTTTTGAGCAGACCAGCAAGACTAAATATCTAAGCGATTTCAAGGAGTTTGTGTTTGAGTCGTCTGTCGAAGATTTCTGCGACCTGTCAGGGGCCGATGTCGTTGTATCGACAATACACAAGGCAAAGGGCCGTGAGTTTGACGATGTGTATATGCTTATCTCCGGCAATTATGCGAAAGACGACTGCCTGATGCGCCGCTATTATGTAGGAATGACGCGGGCTAAGCAGCGACTCATTGTCTATACCAACGGCAACTGTTTTGACCGTCTGAGAGCTGACCGCCACATGACAGACCGAGAGCAGTATGCCATGCCTGAGGAGATAGTCTTGCAGCTTTCTCACAAAGATGTGTATCTGCAGTTCTTCGAAGGCCGTAAAAGCGAAGTTCTTGCCTTGCGTAGCGGCGACAGGCTTACATACGGTAATCATTTTCTGTATAATGCGGCCGGCATGCCTGTGGCCAAGTTGTCTGTCAATATGCAGAAAACGCTTGCGGAGTGGGAGAGCAGAGGTTACAGTGTCAGGTCGGCATCGGTAAGATTCATTGTTGCATGGAAACCGAAGGATGCTCCGAGGGATGAAGCTGAGACTGCCGTTCTGCTGGCGGACATGATTCTTTCTTTGTGATATTGTGTGCCCCATTTGTCGATTTTATGTGTGCTGTCGTATTGAGAAATGGGCAGAAACGCCTATTCATGCCTTTTTCAGTTTGTAAATAAATATGTACAAAGTATAGCATATTGCAATTAAAAATGCTATAAATGTTAAATTTAAAAAACATTAAAATAATAAGATTTACCAGGCAAAATATTTCAGCTTTGAAATATTGTATTTATCTTTACCCAGGTTTAGGGAGTTGTTTCTGCTTTATAGTTGATTTTAAATTCCTTTTTTAATAGGTTTTATTCCCATTTCAACCGGTAATTGTTTAAGTTCACAGTCCTCTTTGCATACACACCTGCAGGCGGCATCCTCTCAACAAAATCAAGCTTGATATGGCTTGAAATCTTTATTAAAACAATAATTGTTAACAACAAAAACTTTATCTATGAAAAAAGTTACTATTTGTTTTTGTTACTTTTAGTAGCAGCAACATCGTTTTCCGTTCATGCGCAAACGGGACAAAAATTTCCTGATTTTAAATTAGGAGTTAGCTCTAAACTACAGACTAATGGCATGCAAAAAGTGAATCCTAATGAGGAAAAAGAAAAAGGAATCCTGATGTATGCAACAACATTGGATGATTATTACAATCAAGAGCGTGGATGGTATAAGTTCTGGTCAAAAGAGCCTCAAAATGCTATAAAGCTAAAAACTTGGAATCCTGGTTCACAGTCATTCGTTGATGGTCTGAGATGTGGATGCTGGGGCGGCGATGCTTATTATGCATTTTATATTTTCCAGTATTCATTGGGATATGACTATCCGTATGCCTTTGTAAAAGTTGAACCGGAGACGGGAGAACTGGATATAGTCAAGAATTTCGAGCAGGGAGATGATTTTTATGACAACTGGCATAGCTATACGTTGTATTGCATGACATATAACCCCGTGAAAGACGAGGTGTATGCTCTTGGACAGACAACAAAAGAAAATCAGGCACAGGTGTCAACTCTTTACAAAATAGACAGAGCTACGGGTACGCCGACAAAACTGCATGATTTTGATTTCATATCTTTTGCTATGTCTGTAGATATGGAAGGTACATTATGGGTGCAGAATTCAATATATGAAGGTGAAAGTAACGTAGGTGCAAAGCTTATTGCATATGATACAGACAACTTCGATGTTAAAAAAGAAGTGAAGCTTTCTTATAACGGAAGTTCGTTTGTTACAGCTTATTATGGAACAATGTCATTTGACTACACTACAGGTGACTTATATTGGATCGCCCTTAGAGCAGATGATAACAAGCAGCAATTGTATACTGTAAATCTGGAAACTGGTAATATGGAAGCTCTTGGAGCATTCTGGGGTGATTTCGTAGGACTGTATATTCCTTATACGTTGCCTGAAAATGAGAATGCACCTGCAAAAGTTCAGGATTTGAAAGCTACTCCCGATATGACAGGATTAATGAAAAGCACATTGACATGGACGAATCCTTCATTGCAGTGGAATAAAAAGGAACTTACAGACCTGAAAGAAGTACAGATATATAAGGATGGTTCAGAAACACCGGCGGCTACTCTCCCTGCAGAAGGCAAGGAAGGACAGGAAATGTCATGGACAGATGAAACTCCAAATGCAGGAATAAACACATATTATGTTGTTCCGTGCAATGAATTTGGAAAAGGTATCAAGGACAGCATTAGCGTTTTCGTAGGCGAGGATGTTCCCGGAGCTGTCGGAAATATTGTTGTGAAGAACAATGGAGAAAGTGTTACTGTTACATGGGATGCTCCTGAATTTGGTATGAACGGAGGATATGTAAATCCTGAGGGACTTAAATATACAATTGTACGTTATCCAGACGAAGTTGAAATTGCTAAAGACCAGACTGAAACTACGTTTACAGATACAAATCTAGGTAATCAGCAGTGCTACTATTATACAATACAGACTTCAAACGTAACAGGTGTCGGTGAGACAACAGAGACAGAGAAGTTCATAGCCGGAGCAGCATACACAACTCCTGTGAAATTCAATTTCACAGACCAGATTCTCTCAGAGGCATGGACAAATCTTGGCGATTGGGAATGGAGCGGTGGCTCTATGGCTGGAGACGAAGGAATGATGACAACAACACATCAGAGAGAAAACTGTTGGTTGATTTCACCGGATGTCAAGCTGGAAGCAGGAAAGACGTATAAAATAACAACAAAGATAAAGACTTATTATGGTCCTAATGGCTGTAAGGAAGACTTTAGAATTGCTGTCGGTCAAGGAAAGACTGCTGGCGATATGACAAACGTGCTTCGCGAAGAGAAGGGTTACTCTGCAGATGAATATTACTACGTTAAGACATTTGAAGACATTGTTGAGATTAAGGAGACAGGTGTTTACAATTATGGAATAGACGTGTCTTTGGTAACAGGCGACGATATCTTCAGCTTGCAGGAAGTAACGATAGAGGAGATTCATCCTGTTGATATGAGCGCTGTAAGCTTGGATGGAATTATTGATGCAGTATGCAATGGAAATAATACATGTAAGGTAAAACTGTACAACAACTCTTATAAGACGGCAGACAAATACGAAGTTAAGATTGCACGTGTAGACAATGGTAACTATGTTGTCTTAGGTTCAACTACAGATGTTCCTGCTGTTGAAATGTTCAAGACAGCAGAGGTTACTGTAACTTATGTTCCTGATGTTGAAGATCAGGTCGAACTTGTTGGCTTGGTTGAAATTGAGGGTGACGGCGACGAAAGTAATAATGTTACTGAACCGTATACTGTAAATGTATTGCCGGAAGGCATGCCGCCGTACAATGTACTCGTTACAGATGAAAATACAATAGGTGATGACACTAGAATTCCTATGTCGTTCATCGTAGGTGAAAGTATGACACAGACGTTATATTTTGCAGACGAGATCAATGTTGAGACTGACGGAAGTATAAGCCGTATAGCATATGAATATACCGGTAACGAAATCACTTCTGTTCTTGGTCCGGTAGATGTAAAAATCTATATGTGCAATACGGACAAGACTATCTTCAAAACTGAAAGCGAGGCTATTCCACTTGAAGATATGACACAGGTTTACGAAGGATCTGTAACAATCAATCCTGGAACAAACTTTATGTCTTTCATCCTTTCTGAAGAATTTGAATACAAGAAAGATAAAAACTTGTGTATAGCAGTTGTCAAGAACGGTTTGGTTGGAAATGACTATCCTGCATTGTTTAAGATGTTCAACAATGATGATTTTGAAAATACAAGATCAATCCTTAGTGACGGTTCACCGATGGCATATTGGAAGGTTCCTGTTATACATATGGCAGTAAGGGGCATTGCAGGCAATATTGAAAATGTAAATATTGGTGCTAATTCTGTATGGTATGATTCAAAGACTTCTACTTTGAACTTTAATGAAAATAACCTTAAGAAGGTTTATGTATATGATATCAGCGGTAAGATGATAAAGATGTTTAATCTGAACGGCTCGCAGAATTCTTTGGCAGTTAATCTTCCTGTTGGATTGTATATAATACACACTGTTGCTGCTGACGGTTCTATGAACAACGTCAAAGTTAATGTATGCAGATAATCTTTTTGTCCGGATTACGACCATCCTGTAGCGGAAGGTCGTAATCCGATTTTTATAAAAAGACAATAATAACATTATACCCTATTATTTTATTCAAAATGAAATATCTAAAATTATTATTATTATCTTTGCTCTTTATGCTTGGCCGGGCTGATGTAGCGGCCCAAATTTATTGGGGATACAGTGATAATATCATTTTAAATGGTATCGGTATAGGGCAGAATACAACTGTTTCGGGAGCCATATACATACCTTCTGAAGTAGCAGAACTTTACAAGGGAAAGAAGGCTACGGCTGTACGTGTTGGACTGTATAATTCGGTAAGTGAATTAAAGGTGTTCATTACTGAAGATCTTGACGGTACACCTGAAACAGAGAAAACATTCGGTTCGCAAAAAACAGGTGTGGCTTCTTTTAGTTTCGATGATGCATACGTAATAAGCGGCAAGGGATTTTATGTGGGATATTCTTGCGTAGGTATAAACCCTATAGGACGTTCAAGCATTTATAATGTAAACGGATGTTGGGTGAAAGACGGAGACAACGCATGGATAGACTATGCCGGTAATGAAGAGTATAAATACAATGCTCTGAATATTGCTGTCCGCATTGAAGGCGAAGACTTGCCCGAAGACGCACGCTTAATAGTAAACAATGAAACATTGGTAAAACCGGGTGAGGGATTTAAACTTACGGCAAAGCTTGAAAATCTTTCGACTAAGGCTATAAAGGGCTATAAGGTTGAATACAATATTGACAACGGCGAAACTCAGACAATTGAGAAAACCACGTATCTTACAGGCGGTTCTTCTACAAGCTTCAGCATTGATGTGCCTGCTATTAACGAATTTGGAATGCACACAGTCAATATGAAACTTGTCTCTGTTAATGGCATAGAAGATGCCAATCCTGTTAATAATGATGTTGTTGCATATATCAAAGTTACAGAGAATTCTTTTGTAAGAAGGATGGTTGTTGAAGAAGGTACTGGCACTTGGTGCGGATGGTGTCCTAAAGGAATTGTGGCTTTCGAGTATATGGATGAGAAATATCCTGATACATTTATCGGTATAGCCGCTCACGATAGAGATGTCTTCAGCGAGGACACTTATGCACCTATACAGAATTATTTCGACTCATATCCAAACTGTATCATTAACAGAGACCCGCAAAAGGTTTGCAGTCCGTTGTCGGGTAATCTTGAAAGTGAATACAAGAATCTTGTAAGGGACCAGGCCGTTGCCAGCATGGTGACAAGTGCAAACTTAGAAGACAATGTCGTACATGCAAAGGTTACGGCGACGTTTGCTAATCCAGGCAAGGATCTTGACTATCGCATAGCTTTTGTCATACTTGAGGACAGTATCACCGGAGTTACGCAGGCAAATGCTTATTCCGGAGGTGCGAATGGTGAGATGGGAGGCTTTGAAAATCTTCCTAATCCGGCACCGATTAAATTCAATCATGTGGCAAGAGGTATATTCGATTATAATGGAATAGAAAACAGTATGCCTTCAGAGGTTGAGGTTGGAGAATTTTATGATTTCACTAAGGATATTGAGTTGCCGAGAGTACAGAGCACAAAATATCTGTCAATCGTAGCTTTGCTGATAAATGGTAAGACCGGTATTATAGACAATGCCGCAAAGGCACACATTGAAACCGGAGCAACTGATATCAGAAATAATGAAATAACTAATGTTTCAATTTACGTAACTCCGGAGGGAACAATATGCTGTTCTGAGGAAGGTAAATTGGAAGTTTTCAATCTCCAAGGCATCCAGGTTCCTGGTCATAACCTGACTCATGGTGTTTATATCGTTAAGCATACTTCTGAATCAGGACAGACAACAATGCGAAAAATCAGATTTTAGAATTATTGCCATAAGATAAAACCTATTTTACTAAACATAAGCAGGGCTGAAACAATCAAATTGATTTCAGCCCTTTTTATTGTCTTTTATGCGTAATTAAACATTGTGGTAGAATAAAACAAGAAGTCCGTGCAACTCAATAAGTTACACGGACTTCTTATATCATATTAGGTTATGAAACCTTATTTCACTTCCTCAAATATAAAGTATATTGATAATCAGTTAGTTACTGTTATCAAGATACAAATGATATGCAAATGTAAGTATAAAACCATATAGAAAAAGTACAAATGGACATTACTTTGTATGATAACATCCTTTTCTACAGATTAAGGGTTAACACAATGTTATACTACTGATATTCAGCATATTGAAGCTGTTCTTCCTTGCATTCAACAAAGAGTGTTAAATTATATTAAATCCTACAGGGCAATTATGATTCGTGCAAAGATAATATTTTGCAGTCAAAGGAAGAAAGACTTCTTGAACCACTTCTATGGTTCTATACTTCTGTTTCTGACGTAAGCTGACCCGTACGGTTTTCGGGTTTTAGACGGACATATATACAGTTTACTTTAGGTTAGCATATATATAAGAGCTAACCAAGGTAAACTAAAGTGTTTTTGTCCTGTAGATACTGCACTTTGTGGACTCTTTTCTCCTTTGACTGCAAAAACCTCTTATAGCCTTATCTCCACCTATAACGTCACTTCACACTGCTGTACCATGCAGTCTGCCATGTACCACCCCATCGGGCTTTGATAAGAATTGTGTTGCAAAGGTACCTGTCATGGCGTTCATCCTGCAAGGTCGGTGCCTGTGGTTTGTCCGTGAAATCTCCACGCTCTGATTGTGGCAGAGGTAGTATTTGACGGCAAAACCTTGCATTGATGAGCCATAACACCTTTTGGGGCAACATAATTCTTTAATCAATCCCGATGGTAGTTGGTTCTACATAAGGGAAGAAAATAAAAATTTTATCTTATGGCTAACATTTGCGACACTCAGTACAAGGTGACAGGCTCACGCAAAGCCGTGGCAGACCTTTGGAACACACTCCAAGAGTTGGAGGTGAACAGTAATAATGTGTATCTGTATCTCTTGGCAGAACACTATGGCATTGACTACGAGAAGAAAGGCATCTCGGTGAGAGGACACATCTATTGGGCAGAGTATGAGGAGAACGTGGAAGACGATTATGCCCTCTTGTCCTTTGACACCGAAAGTGCTTGGTCTTCATGCGACTTGTTCTTTGAGGAGGTGAACAAGGCACTTGGCGATGAACTTTCAATCAGTTGGCGAGAGGTTGAGCCAGGTTGCGACATCTTCTATACGCACGATGAGAACGACTTCTTCCCCGAAGAGTGCTACGTCACTGCATACGGAGAACTCTTTGAGGATTGTGAGGGTGCTTACTCCACCTTTGGTGATGCTATCAAGTTGTGGTGTGAGAAGACTGGTGTCTCACAGGACGGAAGAAGCGAACAGAAGATGATTGACTTCATCAATGAATACGAGTATGAGGCAGAGGACACGAATTTCTGCATCAATCCAATCACATTCGGCTAACAAGGAGGAACGGATATGGCAACGATAGACATGGAGCAGTTGGACGGCGTTGTAGGGTGTTTCTGCACCTTGCTTTATCCCCGAAGAGGTCAGACAGAGGGAACGATTGTCGAGGACTTGGGTTGTGAGGTCATTGTCCAGCTCATCAACGGCAAGGAAGTGACGGAGTACAAGGATGATGTTGTCATCTGTGAATAATCAGGAGAGAGTCTGTTGGCTATGTGGCTTGCAGACTCTTTCTTCCTTTGACTGCAAAAACTCTTTTAGGACAATCCTCCAATGAGGTTATGGCTGTTGTAACTGAAATACCTTGGGAGCAAGTTGTGCGGTTTGCTCACTTGCTCCAGTCCTGTTATAGAAGCGATGCTTCGACACCTGTATAGCGATACGTCGCCAAAGTCCCTTCGCCGTTTTAAGCGTCTCTGTACCTTGTTATAGGAATGGTCATTTCGCCTTTTGGTTTTACTCGTCTGTCTTTTGCGACTCTTCCTTGTCGGACACAGAACTTGGTCTTAGCATGATGACAGTGCTATCGCCAATCCTCTGATGTCTGTCCTCTTTTGGCTTGATGCCTCTATTGCTAAGCTGACCCTTAGGCTTGTCGTTCATCGTGCATCAGTGTTCATGCTCCTCACTCTTCTGATGATACAGCTGTAAGGTCGGATTTCCCGCTTCGTTTCTCCAGGCATACAGCCATAGCAGTGCCCCTGTCTGTTGCATACGGATTGCCTCCTTGCTTACAACCTTTGTTCCATTGTTTGGCCCCGTCTTTTTCTGAATTGAGCTATTTGAAAGCCACTTATTTTTACCATGCAAAGGTAGCGTGATGCTGCGAAGGACTTCCTCCTTCTTGTGTGGCCGCTATCGCTGTGACCAATAAAATAGTGCGTAATCTTCCTTTTTCTCCCTTACCGCCAACGACAAAAAGAGTATTGCGAACGATTTTCATGGTGCTTCCCACATGGTGCCACATCCCTGCTTTTGAATGCATGTAAAAATTAAGTTTCACTTTTAAATTCAATTCAAAATGAAAAAGATCGAGAACAACTTCACAGTTTCAGGTTTCGTAGGTAAGGATGCAGAAATCCGTCAGTTCGCAAACGCCAGCGTAGCACGCTTCTCATTGGCAGTAGGCCGTCAGGAGAAGAACGGCGAGGAAACCAACCGCGTATCGGCTTTCATGAATATGGAGGCATGGCGCAAGAACGAGCACACCGAATCATTCGACAAGCTCACCAAGGGCACGTTGCTCACCGTCGAGGGTTTCTTCAAGCCAGAGGAGTGGACAGACAAGGATGGCGTGAAGCACTCCAGAATCATCATGGTTGCAACCAAGTTCTACGAGTGTCCCGACAAGGAGGAGACTCCTGCGGAAGAGCCGGCCAAGCCAGCAACCAAGAAAGGCAAGAAATAGCCTTTCCTCTCCATAACAAGGCGACCTTCGGGTCGCTTTTGTTTTGCTCAGGGACATCAATCTGCTGTTATAGCGTGTGATAATCTTCTCTAATAACAACCATGTGCATTTATTAACCATAACGGCAACGCCGTCTTCCTTTATTCTAACCACTTCGTCCCTCACCATTTGCGAAACGTCACCAAGATGGTTGGCATACAGATATTCCCGGCTGATGGCGACAAAGTCGCTATTAGCCAAGAAAGACAGTATGCCAAGGTCTGAACGCGAGAGGACTGCCATCTATGCCACAAGATGCCGAAGCCGAGGCTTCTGATAATTGTGTCCTTTACTGGCTATCCACTCGCCTTGATATTCAGACCGTCAATCTTGCGACAGCTTCACTACCCACCCACACCTGCTTTACTATTCTTCTTCTCTTTGACTGCAAAATATTTTCTGTTATAAGCGGTGGTTTCGTCCAAGTGCGTTGTATCGCTTCGCCCCACACCTTCAGAACGGCATTACTGTACGGACACCGCACGAATCCCATGTGACAGGCAGCCAACAATGTCACTATCAGAAACTGACACTTCTGATAACTGCCTTTATTGCTGTCTGGCTGTCCCATTATCGGGCTTCGGCAATGTCCGTGTAATGCCATTCTGCCCACCCATACCACCTTTACCACTAATCAACTGTTTTACAATTTCTCTTCTGCTATACAAGAGGCAGTTCTTGTCCACTCAGGCATATTGAATGTGGCAGACATGTCTGCTACGTCCAATCTGCCTCAGTGTCCTGCGGCAAGGACAAGGCACATTTGTCATGCTGACAGGAGTGCCCGATTTGTCCGTTGCGCAACTGTCTCTTCTTGCCTGATATACGTTACTATCTACTTCTAAATTATACTGCTTTGCCCCACGCCTTTGCGAAGCGTTACATGGTCTGTCGTCATACAGACATCCTTGGCTGATGGCAACACGTTGCTATTAGCCAAAGCTGACAGTATGCCGAAGTACCGACGCGAGAGAATTGTCTGTCCGTGCTACAAGCTATCAAGGCTGAAGCTTTGATGACTTGCATCCCGGTCAGCCAACACACTCGCTTTATGTCGGTACAGCAGACCTGCAAACACTTCACTGCCCACCCTTACTGTTTCAATCTTTCTTCTTACCTCTTTATATATAACACATCATTCCTCTTGCAGCCAATATCAATAATCTTCTTCCAATCAGCGCAGTGGTAGGCATATTTCCTGCAAAGTTAGCCGCGTCTGAGACAATCGTCAAATTCTGCTTGAGGTCTTGTGACTGTGAACAATCTTCCTTTTCCTCGGAAAAGAGTATTCTTCACACATAATTTGTCTTTATGTCTTTTCTTGCGGCTTGTGGGAGCAGAAAATATCCCTCCACAGGCTGAAAGGTCTCGAAAGGAGGGAAGAGAAAGAAACGGTTAAGCGAACGCAGAGGGAATTTATTCACTATGCTGAGCGTAAGTTTCTTCAACGTAGTTAAACAAGTCCAGCGACATGGGCGACAAACTTATTTGTATCACTAAAAATAGAAAGGCAATGAAGATTATCATCCTGCATGATGCTGACGCACGCATCGAGTATCTTGACGTAGCCGACCACCTTCTCGGCTCAGACATCGAGGAGTTCCTCACCAGACAGGGCTTCTCAGTGAACAACATCACATGGCTTGTCACATCGGCAGACCATATCCCAGTGGTTTACCACAAGTATGACATCGACTGCAAGACCGGCGAGGCAACCCACACCAAACGAGAGGCAGAACTGCAAGACCTCACTATCCACGGACAACTCCAGGCATTGCAGCACCGGGAGCAGGACGAGCTGAAAGCGGCTCTTCGCAAGTACGGCACGGAGGTGGACGGAGGCTTTGAGGTGCATTTCGAGGGAGAGCAGCCCATCGTGGCAGGTTATCTCTTTGACGAGCCTCGTGACATCGTCATAGACGCAGCACGTTTGGATGCCGACGGAAACTTGTCGCTTCTTGGAGAGGACAAGGAAGTGAGGGATGGACAATACGACATAGAGCCAAGCGACATATTTGGCGGTCAGTTGGACTATGTCACGTCGAGTATAGGTGCATGGATGAAGTAGGAGCATGTATGACCCAGTGCATCGTATATGACGAGACGACCAAGGAGAGCGAGACCTTTTGCTCATTGACCGCAGCCAAGAAGTGGATGCGAGAGCGCATCAAACAGAAGCATGAGGTAAGCGGACAGAAGTACAGAGTCTATTCCGACGGAGAGTTTGTTAATTGCGGCTCTATCAGTCTCACAGGCAGCAACAAGTCTTTTGTCGCCAATACAAGGCAGACGAAGAAAGGATATTAATAACAAGGTAACGGCAAGCCTAACCAACTTGCCACACATATATTGATATGGAAAAGCAAATATTGAGTTTTAATGACTTGCCATCAGCATTGTCATTAGTAATAAACAAGCTGGAGATTTTAGAAGAAAAGTTTTCCACACTAATGACTCAAATTCAGCCCGATAAGGGATTGGAATGGCTTAGTGTTTCCGAATTGAGTGAGTATCTCCCTACCCATCCAGTTGAACACACAATCTATTGTTGGACAAGCAATAAACAAATACCATTCCATAAGAAGGGGAAACGTATCATGTTCCTCAAATCTGAAATTGATGAGTGGATGCAAGATAACAAGAGTAGGTCACGAGCAGAAATTATGAATGAAGCAATAGCTTATGTTCAATCAACAAGAAAAGTCATTTAAATAACAAGGTAACGGCAAGTCTAACCAACTTGCCACTATAACATTTTCACATTATGATTTACACTCACACTATCGGACGCATCGGAGCAAAGGATTGCCGCGTCATCACAGGTACACACGGAACATTCATGGCTGTTGACATCGCAGTGGACGACTACAGTAAGGGCAAGCAAATCACCACTTGGGTAAGGGTGAAGAGCAGCAAGGAGAACCATATCCGTTTGGCTGAATACCTCACCAAGGGTCGTATGGTGCTTGTGGAAGGCACACTGACTTCTTCCATTTGGACAGACCGCAACGGAGAGAACCACATACAGCATAGCATCATAGCTGACTCCATCGCCTTTGTCAATGCAGGGAAGAAGGATGCAACCGACACACCTGCAACAAAGGCACGCAAGGCAGCCAAGGCAGAGGGCGAGGCTCCCGTACCGCCAGCCGATGCACCGCAGGACAAGAGCGAAGACCTTCCCTTCTGAGGGTAGTATCAACTGAGAGTAGTACGTACTAATCGTAGTAAATCCGCTTTTACTATGGTTAGTATGTACTATCAGTAGTAGAATAGTAAAGTAGTATTCACTAATAGTAGTATCATGTTATGACACAGATAATTGCAGTATTAAATCACAAGGGTGGTGTAGGGAAAAGTACGACCGCAGTAAGCCTTGCGGCAGCTCTGCAACTGAGTAAGAAGAACGTCTTGGCTATTGACATGGATGGACAAGCCAACCTCACGGAAGCCTTGGGATTGTCCATCGAGGAAGAACAGACAGTCTATGGCGCAATGTGTGGACAGTACACCTTGCCGTTGGTCAAGTTGCACAACGGCATCACCGTCTCACCCTCATGCCTTGACCTGTCTGCGGCTGAGTTAGAGCTTATCAGCGAGCCGGGACGGGAGCTTATCTTGAAGGGACTTATCACCAAAGCCATCGCCAAAGAGCATTTCGACTACATCATCATCGACTGTCCACCGTCATTGGGCTTGCTGACCTTGAATGCCCTCACCGCAGCCGACTACATCATCATCCCTGTTCAAGCGCAATACCTTGCCATGAGAGGTATGGCAAAGTTGATGGACATCATCCGCATCGTTCAGGAGCGGCTCAACTCCAACCTTAAAGTGGGCGGCATCGTCATCACCCAGTTCGATCGCCGCAAGACGTTGAACCGAAGCGTGAGGGAAATCGTCAATGACAGTTTTCACGAGAAGGTTTTCAAGACCGTCATCCGTGATAATGTGGCTTTGGCAGAAGCACCCATCAACGGCAAGACTATCTTTGAGTATAATCCCAAATCCAATGGTGCCAGTGATTATATGTCTTTGGCAAAAGAAGTGTTAAACTTAAAATAGCATAGCCATGAGCAAGAGCAGTATGTTGAAAGAGGGAATGAAAGGCGGTCTCAACGGACTCCTTTCTTCCACAAAGAAGCCGAGTAAGGAGCAGATAGTCACAGAAACTACACCAGCACCACCTGTGTCTGTTTCTGAGACTACCGAAGTGCCGGTGCATTGCAATTTCCTTATCAACAAGAGCATCCACACGAGGATGAAGTACCTCGCCATCAAGAAAGGGATGTCCTTGCGTGATATTGTCAATGAGGCAATGACAGAATACCTAAAGCGGCATGACACATGAGTGCCGCGCGGTATCATCGCCGAACAGACGATGATACCGCTATCTCTTCTATAAACAGACTTTACTATCCGTAGTATGGTAGTAAAAACTATTCGACTATTATACTATTCGTAGTCGATACTACTTTTAGAAAATACTATCCAACTCATTTTTAGGGCAATAGTTTTCTCTGCTTGTAGGACTGTCTCCATGCTGATAAAAGGCAATGTCGTTCCCTATTACAAGATTTTCTCTTTTTCCCTCATATCAACTATCGTCCTTCCCCATATACAGCTTCGCCCCACGCCATCCCGCCCGTTTCCTCTTTTACATAACAGATTTCTTTTCGCCTGCCTTGCCGCTGCGGATATTGTTTTGCAAAGGTAATGCTGGCGATTGTTCAAACACCAAATCGTCCATTGCATTTGACCGAAAAATCTTCCTCTGCGTGCAGAGCGTATTTTTCGCTCCCGATTTGGCTTTTTGATCGCCATCACTCTTGGAAAGCAAAAAATATCCCTTGGGCAGGCAGGAAAAGCCTCCGAAATAAGGGAAGAAAAAACATAAGAGCAATGGCACACAAGAATGACTATCAAATCCAAAAGCAGTTAGACAAGCCTCAGACTTGGTTCTGCAAATACTATCCCGCACGCATCCGCAATGTGGGTGAGAAGGAGATTGCCGACAGACAATTAGTGTTTGACTTCAAGGACGGAAGAGCCTACGAGGAAGTGGCGCAGCGCACCGCAGAGAATATGCTGACACTCTACGGCAAGGGTTGCGTGAACATCGTCTTCGCCCCCGTTCCAGCATCCACAAGCGAGAGCAACGAACTCCGCTACAAGGCTTTCTGCCACAGGGTGTGTGAATTGACAGGAGCGGAAAACGGCTACGAGCACGTGAGGGTATGCGGAGAGCGTAAGACCATCCACGATAACCGCAAGAACGAGGATGAAGTCCGCAAGGCGAATGTCGTTGAGTTTGATGAGCCGTTCTTCGACAACAAAATGGTGTTGGTCTTTGACGATGTGATAACCAAGGGTCTCAGCTATGCCAAGTATGCCAACCAACTCGAAAGGCTCGGGGCATGTGTTATTGGCGGTATGTTCCTCGCACGCACACATTATAAAGTAAGGTAAAGTATGACAAAGTACGACAAGGCAGTGTCCGTATGCTTCAGCGGACACCGCAGCGTACCTTTCGCCAAGCGGAGGGAGTTGAAGCAATGTCTCAAATCGGAGATAGCCAAGGCGTATGCCGACGGCTACCGGTATTTCTATTGTGGCATGGCAATGGGATTTGACCTGCTGGCGGCAGAAGCCGCCCTTTCGTTGCAATGCGAGTTGAAGGACTTGCAGGTGATAGCCGTTGTGCCGTTCCGTGGTCAGTCTGACCGGTGGAGCAAGGAAGAGCAAGCCAAGTATGATGCCATCCTGCGCATCGTGGATGACGTGGTCGTATTGAGCGAGCAATACTACAATGGCTGCCTTCTGAGGCGCAACGACTATATGGTCAACCGCAGTTCACGTCTCATAGCCTACTTCGATGGCAATCCCAAGGGCGGCACGTTCTACACCGTCAGAGAAGCCAAGAGGCAGGGATTGGACATAGTGAATCTTCATAATAGTGTATAACCCATAAAACAGAAAATGCTTATGGACGATATTGTTGCAATCATCGTTTGCTACTTCGTGTTCGGAGCTTTGGGCAATGTGCTCAGAGCTTTGTTCGGCGGAGAGAGACGAAACGACTTCCGCCGTGACCGCTAAGCGTCTTTAAACCAAGATACGCTGACAGCCATACGTCTGCACCTTACCCCAAAAAGATGCAGCGGATAATTGTGTCCGTAGGCAAGGATATTCAGATTCCTCACCTTAACATTTTGATAAAAATAAAGATACTGCTGCCTATATTTCAAGACAGCAGTATAAACCTTACTCTGCAGGTGCCCATTTGCAACGCACAGGAGAGACGATTGCACCCTCTGCTTTCAGCTGCTTCATGGCTGCATCTACCTCTTTGCGGTCGAGACCGCTGAGTTCTGCGATTTTACCTGCGTTGAGAGGCTGACCAGCCTCTTTCATTGTTGCCAATACTTTTTCTTTTGCGTCCATTGTTTTGATGATTTGATGTTTTGTTTATAATCTTGTTATTAACTCTTGTATTTTGTCTTCCCTTATAATCTTCGGTTGTGCCTTACCTGCCAGAACGAGAATTTTCTTCCCGTTTCTGTAGATGTGCAGCTGTCTGCTTCGTACCACTGCTGTCAAGGTCTCATCATCCTGCATGGCTTGCCATATAGGATAATACACACCTTCTGGTTCAAACAACTTCTTCTGAAGGTGTGAGCACATGTTGGTTGTATCTATTGTCATATCGTTACGTCATATCATTAACATGATTCTGCCAGCTTCTTTTGTGAACATTTCAGGGAAACGGCAGATTGTTGCATACACCTGCTTGCTTGTCACAGGCTGACCGTCCTTTCTCAGGTGCAGCCTATGACGATTGATGGCATCGGCAATCTGGTCGGTTGTCATGCCGCCATTTCGCTTTACCATCACATATACTATGGCTTCTTCTATCTTCATCCTTTATTCATCTGTTTTTCAATCCATGCCATCAATACGGCAACAGCATATTCCTGTTCTTCCTTGGTCAGTGCCCTGCCTGCTGAGATGTGATGCCACTTGAAGAAGCATCCCCGGCAACAACAGCCAGTGGCATGTTGAGCCAGGAAAACAGGATGCCCACGCATGGGAGTCTGCTTGCCGTCGTTCGGTATGACAGCCGGAGCAAGTCTTTTTGCCACAAAGTCCTCTGCGTGTTTTCGTATCGTCGGCAATCCCTTTTCCATTACATACTCCCTGTCTTGCTTGGACAGATGGAACCGGCTGCGAAAATCAGACTTTGCCAATCTCTCAAAGAGATTCGTCAGGTCATACTCTTTCTTATCACCAGGAACGCTTTCTTGCGGCTCTTCCTCTTGGAACAACGATGGATATATGTATTTCTGTGACATCATTATCTGTTGCTTCTGATTTCTAATGTTATATCCATATATGACCGCTTGCCGTCTATATAGTCTGCATAGAGTATTTCTTCGCTTCTGCCTTTCAGAATATGGCACTTACCGCACAGCTCACAGTTGTGCAGACATCTCCATTCATTCAGAACGTAATCCAAACGTTCCTCTCGTGTAGATGATTCAATAGAGGGTGTGCTCATAATCAGTGTCTCCCACAGCGTGGTCAATCAGTGCCTGAAACTCTTCTTCCGTATAGTCTTCTTCCCAACCATACGTTACGTCCTTTATGCCCAAAGTAAACCCTAATGCCTCAGAATAGGATATGCCAATTTCAGCTGCAAGGTCTCTTGCCGCTTGAAAAATCTGCTCTTCTTTGCTTAAGGGCAGTTGTTTCGCTTTCTTATGTTTTTTCTTTGGTTTCCCCATTTGAGTATATTCGTTTAATAATCAGCGTTGATGGGCATCTTGAAATTCCTGTATTTCTTTCGGAGTTCCTCATTTTGCGCCTTCATTTCCTCATACATATCATTCAGTGCGTCAGGAAATCCCCATCCACAAGGGCTTGCCCAACGAAGGCATTGCTTGATTCGGGAATCATACTTGTCCCAAAGGTCATAAAGCACGATGTGGCGCAATGTCTTGTCGAAATTACTCTCAACAGAATCATAGAATTGCTCCCACATGTCTCCATAGTCATAAGTGAACTGACAGGCATTCTCCATATAGAACACCATCAATTCTGCGACTGAATCTTCCGAAGGCTTCAGTTTCTTGAAGTCGGACAATGCCTTGCGGCACACTGAGAAGCGTGTCTTTGGCTCTCTGTTTCTGCTCGGATAGAACTCTTCCCGTATGATGTGCTTATACTCTTCCAGCTTCTGGCCCTCATTCGGCTCTGCATAGAAGTCAAGATATTCCTTTGCCTCTTTCCGTGCAGAATAAAGTTCCAATACCATTTTTATTATTTCACTCTTGTCCATGGACATGAGGACAGACTTTAATTTAGATTTTGACATTTCTGCTCTTTTATCTTAAAAACGGGTCAATCGTTGCCAGCAACTCTGATTTCTGCATCACACCGCTCGTCCTCCACAACACTTCGCCGCGTCTGAACAGCATCAATGTGGGCACAGACTGTATGCCATACTGACTTGCAGTCACCCCATACTTGTCCACATCTACCTTGATGATGCGGATTCTGTCACCCAACACTTCCTTCACCTGCTCAAGGATGGGGTGCATCATCTTGCATGGCTGGCACCAGGTGGCGAAGAAATCGACCAAGACAAGTTGGTCACTTGATATAACGTCTTTGAATGTTTCCATTACGATTTTCTGTAAAATTATGCTATTTTCTTTCCTGTTATCTTACAATACTGCCCTGCAAATGTTAAAATCGAGAAGAATTCAATGAAAAACCTTCGTTATTTCAAAGAATATTCGTACCTTTGCAGCGCTCATCTATAGATAGAAGGAGTTTCGAGACCCGGTTGCCTTTGATGCAATTCGGGTCTTGCGTTTTATAGTGGTGTCTGCAATCTCTTTTTCATCTTCTTTTCCAAAGCCTTTAGTCCATACTCTTTGTTAAGATGGTATGCTGTCAACAGATAGAATCCGTTGCTACGTTGTTGTTCCAAGACAATAACATACTTTTCCACTTTATCATAGATGTATGTTTTCTTGACCTTACGCTTTTTGCCGTCCCTCTCTTCTATGGTAAATACATCCAGATTGTCTGGTGTCAATTCTCTCACATGGTGATTTATCCAATGAAGCCTTTGTGAACGAGCCATCTCGAATACTCGCTTTGGATAAGTCGTACCGTCTTCGTTCTCAACCATGATTTCTTCACAGGTAAGATGCTTGAACAATCTTGCCATGTCAATCTCGCCATCTGTCTTTATAGGATAGATGCGCCACCCTCTGAATGAGAATTGACAGTTATCTTCTATATCACGCTTGAATATTGCATGAAGATCATGCTCTCTTTCTCGTTCACTGAGATATGCCAGTTCCAGCAGCTCAGGGTATTTCTTGATAATATTCAAACTGCTCATTGGCTATTTCAGTGCGATAAAAAACAAATTAAACTTCTTTCTAAATTTGGGAGTTGTGGTGTTGAGACTGATATTACTGTGTTTTTTTATCTTTTCAATCAGCTTCATTTTGGCTCTCACCCTTCCTTCAACTTCTCCCTTTTCATATCTAAGGTTGTAGTTGATGGCTCCCATTAGAACATCTGCCAATTGGATGAAGACACTTTCGTGTGAACGTATAAACTGAAACCTGCCAATGGAAGAGTTGTATTCCATTATTTTTCTGAGCCTCTCCAGCTTATCGCTACTGCATGTGTCCTTGATATCCATATATATGTTATATGTATAATCCATGTCCATCTTGTGATGCAGCAATTGGTAGTACATGCGAAAGTAGAAATCATTAAACGTATAGTCTTCTCGTTTCTCGTCAATCTGACTCTTGTCAACAACCACAGCCCTAAATTCCATGTCATTCATAAAGAACCAGTCTATAAGCTCTGCATAGACTTTATACGTGGCCTCGTGGACATTTGTCCATTTCAGCTCATCACTATAGCCGTGCTTCTTCTTAATATCTTTTATGGCATCTTTTGCCATGCGGATTTGTGTGTATGCTATACTTGTACATCCCAAAAGCATGTAGGGATGACCGTCATGCACCATGTGGGTGCTTTCATCACAGTAGATGTTGAATGTCTTATTCATTGTATCTGTTTTTTGTTTATTCTTTATTCCTTTTCTTCAGCGGTCCACTATGAGGTCCACGGTTCAGCGTCACACCATGCTTGTTGAGTATGCGGAACACGGAACTTCGGCTTGTGAAGCCGCTGATGGCAAAGATGTCATCTATGCTGTGCCCCTCGTTGTACATGTTCACGATATTCTTCTCACGCTCCAGTTTCGACAGTGCCCTTTCCGACTTCTTGGGCGGCCGGATATTCTGTTGCAGATGGATGATGTGTGCCGATGCCTTGCGCAGCACGGCACACTCCTCAGAGAGTGACCCGAACATACGGATGACCTGTGAGGGCTTGGTGTCGGGGAAAAGTTCGTCAAACGTATCGATGCGGTCTTGGATGGAGATGATGCGAACCACCTTCACACGGCAGTATTCTATGAATGTAGCCAGTTCACGGGTGCCACGCAGTGCGTTACTGAACCTCGACACCACCAGCTCGTCGCCGCGCTCCAGACTCGATATGAGCTGCTTCCACATCGGGCGCAGCCTCTCGTGTTCGGACAGTTCCTCTATCACCTGAACACAGCCGTATTGCTGCATCCAAGCCTTGTCTTCTGCATACTCTTCGCCATTGGTGGCGATAAAGATGTAACCTACTTTTGCCATACTGTTGTACGCTATTAAATGAAATCAAGTGCAAAGGTACACTATTTTTCCGAGAAACAATCATACTTGAACGAAAAATCATACTTAAACACGATAATTTGCCATTTTCTTTTCACTTGATTTCATTGAAAATCATACTCGCAAGTATGATACACAAATAAGATTAAACTTACTGTCATTCTTGCAAATATATCGCTGAAACGCATTAACTTTGCACCGTCAATTTCAAAATCAGACTCAAAATAATGACAACAATGAAATATGAAACCCAACTTTTCGGAGGACAAACCAACCTCCATTGCATGAAGCAAATATTGCATAATGCAAAATCAAACTCGCATGGCTGTATCAGACTTGCCATTTGTATTGCCACTGCGTTTGCCGTAGTCATGCTGACAGCATGTTCAGACGGAAACGGCACGAAGTCGTTCCATTCGAGCGATGAAGCCATCAGAGAGTATCATGGCTTTCTGACCACTCTTCGACAGAACGGCAAGGTCTCAATTCAGACATTAGTTAAGATTGTCAACGAATGGCGCGTGTTGGACGATTCCGTGACATCGTGCATCTCACGTGACACTGTCAGGAAAGCCCACTCATACCCGTTCACGGTATATCATGAGTTGAACGACTCCATCCACATCGAGCTGTGCCGTATGGCGATGTCTAAGCAACGCACCTTTCACGACCTGCTCTATCTCAGAGAACAGACCTCTTCCCATGTTGGTGATGAGGAACTACAGCAAGCCGTGAAGGAAGCACAGCCATTCTTCGCTTCCTTGGATAGCCTGCCTATATATAATAAAGGTGGTAAACAGGCGGTACTGAAGCGTTACCTGCTGTTCCTGCAAAAATCCGCCAAGCAAGGCATTCACGGCAAGGAAGACCTGCTCGCTTTCATCAAGGAAGAGCATTTGTATTTCAAATCCTTCCTGCAATACCTGCCGGATTTTGCTGACGATGACATCGGTGACATCAGACGAAACACCGAACACTGCTGTCGGGAGATACTCCGTGCCGCCGACCGCAAGGATTTGTCCCACAAGGATGCAATGATATACCTCTCCATGCGCACCAACCACCGTCTGCTGCGCAACGCACAAGCGGCTATCGAGGATCTGAATAGTGGCAGGGTAAAGGACGAGCACACCATGCACGCCTACCTCCTGATGATGATGCAGCCGTTCATGACGATGGATGACCTTTCCGTGAGCGTGCTCTCCGACAAGGACAAGGCAGACCTCTACAAAATAGCCGATGCGCTCCCCAAGGAGATGGACGGTCTGGCCAAGAAACTGCACCTCGACAAGCAACGCCTGTCGGATATGCCCATGCTCATGATGAAGATTTATGTCACAAGATTATAAACACCCCAAACAGAGAATACGATTATGTTAGAACAGTTTTGCGATGATTTCCTTGCCGTCGTGCCTTTGCAGTTGCCAGAACTGCTGGACAAGCGCAAGATGGAGAAGCCTGTCAAGTATGACGATTACGTGCTTCTTACTTTCCAGTTGAACACCCCTTTCACGATAGAGGAGGTGATGGATATGCTCGAAGACGAGATGGAAATGATAATCCTCTATCACCACATTCCAAGCCGTCATACGGAGTTCGGACACAGCTGCTGTGCCTATTCCAACCCTTCTTTCGGACGGATGTTCAAGGTCAACGGCTCCACAGATGAGCGTGGCATGGTCAGCCAGATAAAAGTGACCATCTATGACTCGCTGGAGCACATGTCGGCAGATGTATGCCTCGACCTCAGTCTGCATTGCAAGAACGGGTTCTTCAAATACATGAAGCCCAAGGAGGAAGTCCTGCTCGACTTCATTTGAAAGTTACATTTGCCAGATGACAGTCCTGTTCTACCGCAACAACGCTCCATTCTGTTGTCCACAACAAAGGCCAAAGTCATGCCACAAGCTCCCGACCATCTGATGAAGGAAACGCTTTACATGAAGATTATCCATCTTCTCGACCGTCACCGCACATGGCTGGAGATTGAGAGCATCGCCACTGTCCGCAACCACACGATAGTCAGGAACGGCAGAATGACCGACATCCTCAGCCGTGTGCTTGTGGTCAAGGCCATCCACCATCATTTCCCCTACACGAGAGGGCAAGTGTGGCAGATAGCCGAGTACGACTTGGAACAGGCTATCAAGAGCCTTCGGACAACCGACGGAGCTTTCCGTCAGAGAATAATCAAGGGAGAACTGACACTGGAGGATGTGGAGCGTATCATATCCACTGCCACACACGGTGTCGTCCAGCCCGACCTGAGTCCACTTCCATTATTCACATGCTATACATATTATGACAAGTAAGATACTGTTTCTCATCCTGATGTCAGCGTTCTTCTTTGTGACGATGATTCTGCACAGAAGCCGCAGACAGTTTATGACACGGTTCTATCTGCGCATGACCGCGCTTGTGACAGCAAGGAAGCTCTACCGGTTGATGCTGCTCATCCTGCTGTACGTGTTCCACTTCCTCTACCTCTGTGTACACTATAACGACATAGGCGTAGTGGCTTCCACCATAGCGTTTGCCATATTCTTTGTCTTTATGGATGTGGAGAGGTGGCTACAGCGTCTGCACGAGGAGCGGACACCCTTCTGCATCGCCGCGTTGGCGGCAGTGGTGTTTGTCTTCACTCCTCATCTGTTCACGCTTGCTGTCACCATCTCCTTTGTCCTTCTGGCATCACTGTTCTATCCCTCGCGCATAGTCATATCGCTGTGGAAGAACAAGGCTGACCGCAAGATGCTCCTCGAAGACACAGAAATGCTCATCATATACTACTATTAAGTATCACCTGTATCATGCCGTTCCTTTTGTATAATGGAGCTGGCGACAAACAACAGTATTCACCAAACAGATTATTGAAATGAAGAAACAGAAACATAGAACGAGTTCCGGCAAGATGTCTGAACGGATGTCCCTGTTGGAGTTCTTGAAAGAGAGGTCCGGGATAAGGCTGTCGAAGCTCGAAGCCTACCTTGACCTTGTAGACAAGGCTTCTGTACAGTACATCCCCAAGGATCTGTGCAAGCAGGAGTTCAGCCTGTCCAACGGGCAGTTTGTAATCACCATTACCGAACTGGCAGGATGCTGGCATTGGCACCGCGCCACTGTCCGCACCTTCATCGAGCAGTTGGAGAAGATGAACCAGATTTCCGTCACCCGTCTCACGAAGAGCCAAATCATCACCATCCCGATGTTGGCTGAGACACCTGCCGTTTCTCCGATTGACGCAGCCTTGGATGTGTTCCGCCAGAAGATGTGTACCGCATTGGACGAATGGCGAAGCGGCAAGATGTCCGCATCGGCTTGCGCCTCGGAATGTGAACAACTCTACGAAGATGCAACAGAGGAAGTAGCCATTATCTTGCAGAAAGCCGACAATGGCAATTCAATTGGCAAGGTGCCATGCGGAAGAAACATTCCCGAATCTGTAGGACACGCCTTTTGTATGACTGCACTCACAGCTGTCTGCGAAGCCACCTTCCATCAGGTGCTTTCGCAGGAAACAGATAACGCCCTCGTTACCTCCCTTCTTCCCTTCTTTTACAAAGACCTGGGAGGAGACTGGCTCTCATTCATCGAGGCGGCAAAGGCAATATCAGAATTGGCATTGGATGGCAGCTCACCAGCCTTGCATCAGGAAAGCGCAGCCATCAAGTCACAGTTTCAGTCACTCTGCCGACCGTTCCTTGCCATTGTAGCCAACCAAGAGGGCTCCTGTCCATCAAAAGGCTGTATTAACCTCTAATAATCACCGTACAACGCTTCTTCTTTTCTACTGGCACAGTGTTTACACGTCTGCCATTGCTGTAAAATAATCGGGCTTGCCCGTTGGTCGGAAATGAGGGAATTTGGGTAGCCTAATACCCCTCTTGGTCTCCGACCATCGGGAGGCTGTCCTTACAAGCAGCAAGCTGGAGACAGGAGAGTTGTACACACATAAAAGGAAATAGGTTATGGCAACACCAAAACAGGTTATGGATTTCCGACCATCTAAGGGAATCACCACAGCACAGAGCAACGAGCACCAACGCCGTTGGACGGAAAAGGGTTGGGGATCCGCTGAATCAACAGGCAACTACGACCGCAGCCGTGAGCGGCTCAACTTCGAGGTTCGGGGCGGCAAGGTTTGTCCTATAGACAAGAGCCGAAGCATCCCGGAGCGCATGGCAGACATCCTGCGGAGCCGTGGAATCAAAGACCCCAACGAGGGACTGGCAGAGCCACGCTTCCGCACAGTGGTCAATTTCATCTTCGGAGGCTCACGAGAACGTATGACAGAATTGGCATTCGGTGACCAGAAGGTGAATCTCACTCACGGAGCGGACAATTCGCATCTAACCCGATGCAAGGACATTGAGGAATGGGCAAAGGATGTTTACCGCTTTGTTGCGGACAAATACGGTGAGGAGAACATCGTCGCTTTCATCTTACACTTGGACGAAACCAATCCGCACGTTCACTGCACCCTCTTGCCAATCAAGGACGGCAAGTTTGCATACAAACAGATATTCGCCGGAAAGGACAAGTACGAGTTTTCTGCCAGGATGAAAGCCCTGCACAGCGAATTTGCCGATGTCAACAAGCGTTGGGGCATGGAGCGCGGAACTTCCGTCTCAGAGACGGGAGCACGCCACCGCACCACCGAAGAATACCGCCGCCAGCTGTCAGAACAGTGCACCACCATTGAGCAGTCCGTCGCCACCCATCAGCGGACACTCGCCTCGCTCCAATCGGACATCCGTCTGGCAGAGCGGAGAGTAAAAGGACTCACCTCAATGGTCAACAACCTCTTGCAGGAGAAGGCTGAGAAGGAGGCGGCACTTGCTGAATTGCATCGGCAGATTCTTGCAGGTCACGACAATCCTGATGCTCTCCGTCAGCAAGTCCAAGAGCTGGAGCAGGAACTGTCCGCTATCCAGTCGAAACTGGACGACAAGCAGGAGAAGCTCTCAGAGGCTGACCGCAAGCTCGATGCCCTGCGTGAGGAGATGACCGCCATGAAGGAGCGCACGGAGGAGTTGCGGCAGGAGGCACACAGATATTCCGATACTATCCGACAAGGTGCGGACACCGTTCTCAGAAATGCCCTTCTCGAAAACATGGTCAGCGAGTTCTCCGAACGTGTGGCACGGCTTTCCAATGAGGGCAAGGACGTGTTTGACGGTTCCCTGCTTCAGGCCTTTGCGGAGAATGGAACGGAGGTGATGTACTGTGCCACGCTTCTATTCCTCGGCTACGTCGATGATGCCACCACCTTTGCCGAAGGTCATGGCGGTGGCGGCAGTTCGTCCGACCTCAAATGGGGACGTGACGATGACGAGGATGAACGCGCTTGGGCACGCCGTTGCATGATGAAAGCTGCACGCATGATGCGCCCCTCTTCCGGCAAAAGGAAGAAACGATAAGCGGCACTGTCACGTATCACCTGTTATAGTATTCACCAGATTAAATTGAACAACATGAGAAAAATACTTATTCTATCCCTTGGCTTCGCCCTTTCATTGGGTGCGCAAGCCAAAGACTATCACCGCACGGCGGACACCACCACCGTTGTATGCAGACTTTCGGCAGACGGTATGCTTCGTCCGCTTAAACCTTCCTACATGAAAGGGGCATTGGTAGCTTCGCCATGGACGGACAACTGGTTTGTCCAAGCGGCAGGAGGAACTACGGTCTTCCTCGGCAAACCGCTCGGATGCAACGACCTATTCGGTCGCATGAAACCGGCATTCTCCGTGTCGATCGGCAAATGGTTCACACCTTCCGTCGGCGGTCGTCTGAACTATGGCGGTATGCAGTTCAACGACTGCAACAACTCCTCGCAGGACTACCAGTACCTGCGTGCTGATTTCATGTGGAATGTCCTCGGCAACCTCTACAAGGACGATGTACACACTCTTGCCAGATGGAGTGTCATTCCATACGTGGGCGTGGGTATGCTGCACAACAAGGTGAATGCCCACAAGCCCTTTGCCATTTCCTACGGCATACAGGGGCAGTATCATCTCTCCCCACGCATTGCTGTTACGGCAGAGATAGGCAACATGACCACCATGCAGGATTTTGACGGCTATGGCAAGGCACACCGCCTTGGCGACCATCTGCTGTCCGCATCCCTCGGCCTCTCTGTCCGCATCGGCAAGACTGGCTGGAAGCGAGTGATAGACGCTCGCCCGTACATCGCACAGAACGAATGGCTTTCGGCATACGCCTCATCCCTTTCTGACAGCAACAGCCGCTATCACGCCCAGCACGATCGAGATTGTCAGACTCTGGAGCAGCTGCGCAAGATTCTTGCCATCGAGGGACTTCTGGACAAGTACGGCCACCTCTTTTCTGACGATGCCGCTTCTTCCGTCACAAATGGCTATCCTCGAAACGACTACAGCGGTCTCAACTCGCTGCGTGCAAGAATGAGAGACAAGTATGGTAATGGTCAAAAGACAAAGGTCATGGAGTCCGCCTCTTGTACAGAAGAATATGGCAATGCTGAAGGTGAGCCGGAAGACGATTACCTATCGCTCATCCACTCAGGAAAGGCTTGCATAGGTGCGCCCATCTATTTCTTCTTTGAACTTGGCACTGACAGGTTGCTCAACAGGTCACAGCTCGTCAATCTCGACGAAGTAGCACGCATCGCCAAGAAATATGGCTTGAAAGTTAAGGTCATCGGCGCTGCCGACAGTGCCACAGGCAGTGAAGCCATCAATGATAACCTCAGCCGTTCCCGTGCCAGATTCATTGCAGAGGAACTGATGAAACGTGGTATGGAAAATGGCACCATCTCTCAGATTTTCGATGGCGGCATTGACGATTACTCGCCCAATGAGGCGAACCGCCATACCAGAATCCTGCTGTATCTATAGCCAGACATACAGCTCCGAACAAGAGCACTAAAACTTTTTTTTCATTGATAAATTTTAGAAAGGGAGGGCTTGTCCGTGATGGATAGGCCCTCCCTTAATCATATATGTATTAACGCATATTCTATGCGCATATCTTTTTTTTATCCGTGTTTCTCAGTACTTGACCAGTCAAGCAGGAAGTCATATATACTCATTATCTGTATGCCGTTTTCGTCGCTCCACTGCTTGGTATGTTCTCCCACGATCAGCAGTTTGCGGAAAGAGTCATCTACAAGACGCAACGACCGTTTCTCCTGTTCCATCTTTTCTGCATCGGGCATACGCCACGCCGACTGGATGTAGATCCGCTCGCTCCCTTTGTTGCAGACAAAATCCACTTCCAATGTCACCCTCTGCTGCTTTCCTTCCGTATTCCTCACTCGATGATAGACGTTACCCACATCCACGAGCCATCCTCGCATACGCATCTCATTGTAGATGACGTTCTCCATGATATGTGTCGGCTCGCTCTGACGGAACGACAGAATAGCATTCCTCAGACCTACGTCCTGATAATAATACTTGGACAACGAACCTATGTATTTCCGTCCTTTGATGTCGAACCTTTCGGATTTTTCGATAAGGAAAGCATCCTGCATATATTCCAGATAAGCCGACACTGTCTTGTCGGTTATGCTCTGCACATTGCTTACGGACTTGAACGTATTGGCTATATTCAGTGCATTGACAGGTGCTCCTATACTGGATGCTACGGTCTTCGACAATTCTTCAAATTCAGGTCTCAGTTCTATGTTGTTCCGCTCGTAGATGTCACGTAGATATACCGTGCGATAAAGGCGACGCAGGAAATCAGCCTTCTTCTCATCCCCAACCTGTGTAAGTAGTTGCGGCAAACCTCCGTACAGTCTGTATTCAGCCCAACCGTCTTCTTTCGAACCATCATACACCGTCATGAACTCCTTGAAGGATAGTGGCCACACATGTATCTCGTCACCTCTGCCTCGGAATTCCGTCACCAGGTCAGAGGACAGGAAACGCGAGTTGGAGCCTGTGACATACACATCCGCCCCTTCGGTAACTGACAAGGAAGAGAGCACCTCTACAAAGTCTTCCACCTCCTGCACCTCGTCGATGATGATATAATAAGTCTCATAGTCAATCATCATCTTTTCCACCCAGTCCAACAGGTAGTCCGGGTTCTTGAACTCTCTGTTCTTCCTACTCTCCATGTCGATGACGAGAATATGGTCTTCTCTCACGCCCTCATCCAATAGATGCTGATGAAAGAGTTTCTTCAGAAGGAACGACTTGCCTGAACGTCGCAATCCTGTGATTATCTTTATGAGCCCGTTGTTCTTTGAACGGCTCAACTGTTCTATGTATCTATATCTGTTTACTATCATATTTTACGAAAAACTGTCACTTGTGACACTTTTTCGGAGGCAAAGTTATATATTTTATCCTAAATCAAAGAAAGAAATAAAGAAAAATGCACTAAAAATCAATGATTTTCCTGTTTTGTAGTGTCTATTCCACTTGCCGATGCCCATTTTTCTTTGCAAAGTTACTGCCCGGGCGAATGGTCAAGTACCGCCATGCTAACAGGCAGAGGACTGAACGACAGCTTTCCGCAAATCAAAGATTTGGGTATTTCATTAACTCCTCCGTCTGTTTTCTTGCCTTATCGCCCTCATTCCGCAGTCTTTTGATGCACGAAAAATCAGTTCCCGACAAGAGGAGCCGAAAGGCTTCAAAAGGAGGGAAGAAAAACAAGTTGAACAAATAATTTCTTTGCGTATGGAATTACACAGATTATCAGAAAACGAGCAGGCATTTGTCGAGTGCTTCTCACGGTTCGTAAACGGTCAGATGGGGTCAGCCGCCAAGGTAGGCAATGCCCTTGCAGATGACCATCGCTATCTTATCAACGAAAAGGGCAAGGTGGTGTTTGCCTTCTTGGAACGCCTTGCCAACGACTATCAAAAAGGTCGTTATGACCAGCGTGACGAGTGGGTGTGCCGATTGGCAGCAGAGGCCATCGAACACCTTGTAGAGAACAGAATGTATTACAGAACACTTAACAACGATTGACTATGGCAAGCAGATTGATTACACCCGTATTGGAGGAGATACTGAAATCCTATCCTCTGTATTCACAGGACGGCAAAGGCAAGGATGCCGTTTGTGTGGCAATATTCTTCATCGGACACGTCCGTTGGTTCGTACTTGAAGGACAGCCGGAAGGTAACGACACCACGTTGTTCACCATCGTATGCGGTCTGCATGAAACGGAGTATGGCTATACCTCCGTCAATGAAATGGAGAGCGTAAAGGTGGATGGCTCCAAATATGGAGTGGACGAGATATTTCAAGTGGAGCAGTTGGACGGCTTCAAGCCGGTGAAACTGAAGAGCATTCCAGACGAGGATTTACAAGCATTCCTTCATAATATGGAATGACCCCAAATTAAATCAGCCGCAGGGACATTACTCCTTGCGGCTGACTATTGTTAGTACCTACTATGAGTAGTAAAGCCTACGATTAGTATATACTACGATACTACTCTCATCTTCGGAAAGCGGACTTGGCAACGTGCTCCTCTTGTACCTCTTCCTTCTGGTACTCCTCCATGTCAAGCAGTTGCTCATACGCAGAGCTGATGTTTGCGTCCATAGAATGGTTGTGGCTGAAAGGGAAGGTATGCTTCACAGAGAGTCCTGCATTGGTCACAGTCCCCACATCCAGGCTATCCTTATCCTTGTTATATTGCAGGTTCAGCAAACCACCATTCGGCATTTGGAATATCGGCATTTTTCGCTGCGCCAATTCCGAAAACTCTTCGGCGGTCATCTCCCTCGCCACAGCCTTCACGTCCTCACTGGCACGTCCTATGCCATAGCGAGTGATATGGTCACGCACTTCTTGCTCCGTATGCTTCAGGAACACCTCATACGTACCGCCGACACTCCCGTTATAGACCACTGCAAAGTCCTTGTCCTCTATTAGCAGGTCATCGCCTCTGTTCTGGCACGGCTTCCTGTAGGTCTGCTCCTCGTCCATGCCGTTCCCGTCATAGTATTCCTTGGCAAGCGTCAGCAGTCCTTGATAGTCACCTTTCTCCTTTAGCTTATCCAGTTCCGATGTGTCATCCGTTGATTGGAGATAGGCGATGGAGGCATAATAGACGTTTTCTTTCGATTGTGAAGGCTCTGTCAGGCTTTTGTACTGGGCAAAAGCCTCCTGATAATTGGTGTCAAGGTCTTTGCCGTGGTCGTAAGGAACAGAGAGTTTCACTTCCAGACCGTTACTCGTCGGCACAGCAATCTTTACAGAGTCCTCCTTCTCATGATGCTGGATATATACAGCAGAACCATTATATGCCAAGACTGCATGGTCGCCGTCATCTATGGATAGATAACTTTTCCCTTGCCCGTTTTCCTGCTCAGCCTTTTTCTCCTGGTCTATCTCCATAGCAATCTTGTCGATATGCTGCGTGAGCATTGAGGTAGCTTTTTTCACATCGAGTAGCGTGGTCTTGATGAACTGCGGCGACTCCTTCAGCGAATCCAGCCAAGACTTCAAATAGGCAGCCGAATCTCCTTTCAGATGCTTTGTCATGCCATACCGCTGAGCGGTCAGCGCAGCCGTCAGTTCTGCCACCAGTTCCTCGCGTGCATACTCTGCCGAGCCGAAGGTAGCGGGCTTGATGCGGTCTAACTGTCCCTCCGCACCCGTGGAGTGTCCCATCTCGTGGAAAAGGTTCGAGTAGAAAGACTCCCCATCCTTGAACTGCCTTTTCTCAGGCATCACAATCTCATTCTTGCTGATGGAGAAATAGGCGGAATCACCGAACATCGGTTTGATGGGACATATCCAACGGTTGTCCGCTATCATCCTATCCACGGGTTCAAAGGCAAACTGCTCGTCCTTCTCTACCTTGGGCATCGAGTATTCCTGTTCCAGTTTCTCCCAAAACTCTGGTCTGACCTCCTTCAGGTTGGTCTGCGCCACATTGAAGACATGGTAAGTCTGAAGCTTTGGATATACATTGTACTTTTCGCGCTCTTCCTGAGAGAGCAGTTTGTAGTCCTCCCACTTGATGTGTTCCTTTGTTTCCTTATTGACCACCGTAAACGTGGTGAGCATCACGGGGAAAGAATGCTCACCTTTCAGTACTGACACACGGGGCTTCTGTTCCTCGTCTTTCTTGCCAGTTTTGTTAAACTGCTGTATGCGGTCGAAGGTACAGAAGCGAGGAATCTTGTAACCCTCCTTCTCGCAATGCAGGAGCAACATCATAGCGTTCATGCCATTATATTCTCGTCCGTTCAGGTTTTTCGGCCATTGCAACGCACCTTCAGTAAACCAGGGCTTTTTCCATCCGTCTTTGCCCGACAGCGACTGAATACGCTCAATCATCATATCGGCAAACAGGTCGAGTGCCTTGTCTTCGGCACTCGGACCTTCCTTAGCATAAGGCTTTCCCATAGTCAATTAACCATTATAGGGCTGCGGAACATATTCGCTCATTTCAGACACTCGGCAGGAGAAGTCCAGTTTGTCATTGAAGACACTGACAGACAATGCCCCTTTGATGTTCGCTTTCACGCCTGGTTGCAGCCATGCCTCGCATTTGCCATCGAATAGGAAGAAACTTACCCAGATGTATTCAAATCCGTCCTGTACTTTCTCTGCGCTGAAAGCGGAGAACTGGCAGTACGGCACACCATTCTTGTCCGTCTTGTCCTCAATGCTCTTGCCCACCTTGCCGCGGAACTCCATCACGCCCTTGATGCAGTCCTCTGCCTCGTCAGGCTGGTGGCTGATGCTGCTTGCCGACAGGTTGAAATAAAGGACATCGCCCCATTTTCTTGGTACCAATACACCGGCTACCTCAATGCGTTCGCCGATGTTGCAGCTGCCCACCTCCGTCAGTGTCCCATCTTTGATGACCGACACCTCGATGGTCTTGTTAATCCCGCTCTTCGCTGGAATGACTACGTTCATGGCAAAGCTCACGAATGCCTTGCCCTCCTTGTTCGTGCGGCAGGTCGCAGCCTTGCTGACCGTTCCGCACACTGTTACATTACATTTGATCATTGCTCGATACTATTTGAATTATACATATCCATCGTCCAAGTGAAATGTCTTAGCAATGACAATAATCTCTTTTCAATCATCATATACTAGCGCACGTATCAGTTCATAGACTATCCACGCTGCTATGATAAGTTGGAAGCCGAGATAGATGATGGCCACGGTCTGACCGAAAAGCCATTGGGTAAGCATGAAGTGTCCTGCCACAGCTACCATACCCACCAGCAATGTACACAGATGACTTGCTATCCTTTTCATTTCCTTTGCAGATTTTGTTGTTGACTCTCAGCCTCCATCCCTTGCTCGAAGTTCTGCGAAGCCTGCTGTGTCGCCACGATGCCTGTCACCATTCCCGCAATCTTCGTCCGTTTGCTTTCTTCCGACAGATTGGCATTGCCCAAAATGAGCGACAGGCGGTTCATCTCCGAGGAGGTCAGTTCACGGTCAATCTTCACCGTACCGCTCTCTGCATGAAGCACAGTCTTGCCGTTCTCACCCACAGTAATGGTGCATTGCCTCATGCCTGGAACAAGCGAGGTCAAATCTACGAGCCGGTTGGCTGCCATGGCAGAGATAAGTCCTTTTTGTCGTTCCTCATCATTGCTGTCAATCTGCGCTGCCAACATCATCAGCGACATGAAGGTGGTCATCGCCATGTCGAGTATAGGGTCATTCGTTCCCGAAATGCCCACGCCGCTGTCCTCCGAGGAAAGGATTTTCTTCATCCAGTCCTCCGACGAAACCTTCTGCTCCTGTGGCGCATTGCTCTTGTATTTTGCCAACAGGTCATTGCCGTTATGCAGGGCCTGTAGCTTGATGTTGCCTTTCTGTCCGATTTCTGCCAGATAAGCGGCTGGATCCATATCCCTTTTTGAGCCGTCAGCCGATACACTCTTCACTCCGAAATGCAGATGCTCGCCAGTGGTTCTGGTGCCGGTATTTCCCGACACCCCCAACTTCTGACTGGCATTAACCACGTCACCTACCTTTACTGCTATGTCAGACAGATGCAGGTAGGAGCATTGCACCTTGCTGCCATCCTCACGGCTGTATTCCACGGTGACGGATTTCCCTCCTGCCGTGTTCGCATTATGGTTCACCGCCACCACCTTGCCGCCGTTCTCCGTGGCCAACACCGCCTCATGGTTCGTCTTGATGTCAATGCCCTTGTGCATCTGCTGCTTGGTGGCATCCATCGGATCCTGGCGATTGCCGAAAGGCGAGGTGATGAAGAGAAACTCCTCTCGCTCCACAGGAAAGGAATACCCGGCAGACTGCGGTACATGGGCAGCAGGCATTTCTCTACGAGGATTATTCTCCACCCCGAACGACCGACCTTCTGCCCGCATCTCAGCCATCACCTCACTGTCATACTTGTCCAGTCCGTTGGCTTCAATGATGCGCTGCAGACTTGCAGCATAACCGCCGCCCGTGGCATAGCCGGCACGCTCAATGCCCTTCGTCCATCCCTTGTAGTCGTCAGGCGACAGCGTGAAGCACTGCGCATAACGCTTGTTCTGCTTCAGGAACTGCGAGTGATGCTCATAACTGTCACCCACGCTTTTGTACTTACAGAATTTCTCGTTGGGCCTATCATCCGTATAGACTCCATACTCTCCGCCATTCTTCAACCACGATGCCGTAGCCTTGATGCCAAAGTGGTTGTTGCATTCGCGCGACAGTTGGCTCTGTCCGTTGCTGCTCTCCAGTATGGCTTGCGCCAAGATGACGGAGGCAGGAATCCCATACATCCGCATCTGTTCTTTGGCTTCCTCCGCATATTGTGCGGCATACGCTGCGTTCTTTCCCATAAGCCTATCTCCTTAGACTGGTGTGTTGTTCTGTTTCTTGACTTTCCTGTGCCATCTGCTTTCCTGTCTCTTTTCCAGGTGACACCATCTCCGTAATTCCACGCTTCGATGATGTTGTCTGCTTCGGCATTTCCAACTGGTCACAGATGGCCACCCGTTCACCAGCACGAATGAGCTTCGGCAGATAGGTGTCGAGGGCATGATATGGGAATCCTGCCATTGCCAACGGCTTGCCTTCATCATCCTTGCGCCCATTGCTCTTTGTCAGCGTAATACCCAATATTTTGGATGCCTTCACCGCATCATCCTTGTAGGTCTCATAGAAGTCACCGCAGCGAAACAAAAGAATGGCATCAGGATGCTTCTTCTTCAAGTCAAGATATTGTTGGACAAGGGGAGAGACAGCAGCCTTGACAGCCTTTTCATCCTTCTTTTCTTCTTTCTTTTCCTCTTGTTTCTTCTCTTCCCTTTGTTCAGAGCTTTTATCTTCCTTAAGTACCACTTCCTTCTGTTCATCATGCTTATCGACAATTGCCGTCTCCGCTTGCTTCACCTCCGTCGCTTCTTCCTGCTTCTCTTGTGTACTTTGCTCGACATTGTTGTCTTTCTGCAATACATCAGCAAACAGCGAGGCGGCAAGGTTCTGCTTGTAGGAATCCCTGTCAGGAGCCACCCACAATCGTTGCCATTGTGACGGACTGACACTTCTCGGCTGCAACTTCTTGCCGTCAATAGTGGCTGCACACAGGCATTCGCCCGATTTGGCACGGAATACTGCCACACGCTGGATGCGGTTCAAATCAACCTCCTGCTCATTACCTCCGAAGATGTCCACCTTCAGGTCGGGTTTCGCCTCTGCCATAGCATAATACTTCTGTGCCAGTTCCTCACGCACACGCTCGATGTTGTCCATCGACTGCTTCAAGGTGGTGAAGAAATGATTGAGGTCTCCTTTGTCGGGATAGACGGCAAAGCCCTCCTTACCTTCGGGCTTGATGTACAATGCCCACCGCTCCTTGTCATCCTTTACCAACTGCACATTGTCGAAACCGATGTCACGGCTGTGGGTTACGGCCTCAGAAGCATCCAACGAGGATAGGTCTTCGATAGACCAGTTGCGCAGTCTTGATACCGTGATTTTCTTGTCGGCGAAATAACTGTCGTCGGGACGGAAGCCCAAGGCTCCGTCGGGATTGTAGAAACGCACGTTGTCATAACCCTCTTTCTGCAAGGCATTGGTGAAGCGTTGCTTGTTCATGCCCTTGATCTCGTTGTTCACCTCCAACGATGCACCCTGTGGCAGCACCACATCGGCGGTCTTGCTGGCATCATCACGCACGATGACCACAGTACGCTGCTCCTCGTTGGGATGCTGCTTGATTTCGTCTGCTACGAAGTAGTGGTTGGGCAACTGCACCTGTATCTGCGCCGTCTCTCGCTGATGCTGGTCGGTGGCATACTCCACCTTTTCACCCAGTTCGGCTTTCTTCAACACCTTCAGCGCACCGTTCACCTCACTCTCGATGGCATCAATCAGACAAGGGTCTTCCTTCAGTTCCCTCGTCCAATAGTCCACCATGCTAAGGCTGTCCTTTGACAGACGGGCAGGCAGTCCCAGTTCGAGCATCTTCACGCCCGAAGCTATCTCAGTGATGAGTCGTTCCTTCTTCACGGCATCCTCCGACGGGGCTTTGCCGTTCTTCATGACCATGCCCTCACGTGCCAACCGCTGCTGATGACCGGTGGCAGACACCAACTGACGCATCATCTCCTGTACATAGTCATTGTAGTGCTCGAAGTCACGCTGCCGTGGCAGGTAGATGACATCCTTCTCGGTGTCGTAGTGCGCCACACCCGTGCCGTCCTGACGTACATTCACGAGGTTGTCCTTCATCTTCTGAAGGAATCCGTTGACGCACCCATGCAGCTGCTTGTCCTCCTTGTCGCCATAACCTCTATCCTCCACCGTGCCATCCTTCTTCAATGCCGTAGTGTAGGCTGTTTCGTTAGCCATAGGCAGTAGCGTCTGGTCGATATTGAACAGCACACGGATCTCACGGTTTTTCACTCCCTTGTACTGCTGTTTGTCCTGTTCCGACAGTTCTGCGTATGCCTCCTTGGTGATGACATCGTCGGGATTGTTGCGGTTGACGTACTTATTCCAATTGTAATACAGGAACGGCACACCTTTCTCATGCTCCCTCACGCTCTCACCCCGTGCCTTCGCTTCGGAGAACTGCGTAAACAGATTGCTCTTGCAACCCTTGGCATCGGAGTCAAGGGCAAGGACAAGGGCATTGAACGGACTGACCGAAAAGCCCTTGGGATAGAGCTTCGGATAGAGTTTGCCGCTTGCATTCAACCAATGTCCCTTGGCATCCACCGCACTCGTCAGTGCCTCAGTGAGCAGCGACACCTGCTTCTCCGCCGTCCGCTTCTCAAATTCTGATTTCTCTTTCATGCTTTTATCTTTTTGTTTATCTCAATCACATTCTATAATTGGCTTACCAAGCCACCGTTCCCGACAATTTTGTTGTCGGGCTTCACTGTATTCCCCTCGGTCGCACCACGCTCTCCCGTGCCTGCTCTTCGTACTGCATTGCTGCCATCTGTCGCATCTGGTCGTTCTTGGCAAGTATGGCGTTAGCCAATGTATTCAGCGGCAATGCCCCCGACTGATGCGCCCCAATCACACTGTCAGGCAGTTGAATGGTACAAGGCACATGGTCAATGTTGGCAACGAGACACCGCCCTTGCAGCATCGGGTTGCTGATACGAGGATTGAGTGGTTCATCAGGATATTGGCGGTACTGAATGCGAGATGCAGCAGGACTAACTGTAGGTGCAATGCCTTCCTGCTGTTTCCTGCCCAGCACCTCATGTCCCGCTTTGTTGAGCAGATTGGCACCTCCCATACCCATCAACAGCATCTTCAGTATAGGATTCTTCACGAACATTCCAGCCACGATAGAGGCCAAAGGAAGGAGGCTATTGTCCATATTCAGCGATTTTGTCTTGCCAGTGAACAGTCCCACCAGTACATCGGGCAGCATCGCCAACACATAACCAAGGTTCTTGCCGATGTCTGAAAAGCCGTTCAGTCCAAAACTCTGCAACAGCCCGTCCCATCCATTTTCGTTTGTTTGTAAGGCTGTTTCCTCCTGCTGGACTACAGATGGTGTTGCCTCTTCAGTCGATGAATCAGGAGTTTCTTTCGGTTCTGCCTTCTTCTCCTTCTCAGCCTCTGCATCCAGTCTCGCCTTAACCTCCAGATACTCGTCTTCCTGTCCAGGCGCAACTATCAAGGGCACATCCTTGTACTTGCCTGTACGTTTGGTTGCTTCGTTTCTCTGAGGGTCAAGGAACGTACCTTTGTTCCAAGGAAAAGAGGTCTGCTCGGTTTGTTTCGTCCAATCCATAAAAGTGATATTGCTCGTGGGAATCTTGTTCTTGAAATGGCTGTTGGTAGCCTTGATATAGCTGTTCTCGTGGTTCTTGATGACTTTTGCCTGTTTGCGGAATGAGGCGAAGACGTTGGTGCCCGTACCGAAAACTCCCTTGCTGATACACTCCTCGACACAGACCTCTTGGCTGCTACCTTTCTTGCTTAGGTGCTCCATGCCGACATTCATCACCATATCGATACCGACAAACTTGGCGAAGGTTGCCCATGAGCCAATCCCTCCCATGGCCACGACATCGGCACCCGCTCCGGCTGCCCATCCCGCTGCCTTCTCTGTTCGAGAGGGCTTATAGGCTGCCTCTCCTTTGGCTTCTATCTCTGCGGCAAGGGGTGACTTGTTCAGTTCGTAGGGCAGACCGAACAGACTGCTTTGTGCCGCCTTGCGGATGATATAGTCGGCAGAAGATGTTGGCATACGGTCTTTCACCATTTTTTCTATCATCAGCTGCTCCATGCGGTGATCGATATAGGCGTATGCCAAATCACAACCGAGTTGTTTAGAGAGTGCATCGTACCGCTCTCGTCCTATCTCCGTCACCACCGCCTTGCGCCATTCCTCAGCCATCACGGCAAGGTCACGCTGCATATCCTTGTTGCCGACAATAGCCTCCTTGCACATCGCCAGATAGTCTTCGGTGGTCTTGCTGTTCCACTTGCCTGTAATCTTCAGCGTGGCGTATGGGTCATCACCAGGCATATTGGCAGTGGCCAATGAGCGTAGGATGCCAGCCGTACTGTTGGAGTAGGCTCGCATCTCGTCTGCCTGTCTGTTGGACAAGTCCCGTTGCACCCTGCCCATCACGGGGGCAAGGTGACACCCGAAGTAGTCGCCCATCAGACGCTCTATCTCTGCGAATCGCTGACTGTTCTTAACTGCCATATACCTTGTTTATATATTATACTGCTGTAATATCTGTTCCTTTGTCTGCTCGATGGCATTGTGATATATCTCCATCTGCTTAGGATAGTGTTCCTCCAACCATGCGTCCTTGTCCACTTGGCAGTGGATGAACTGCACGGCCATACGTTCCTCAATCTCCACGGAGGGTTCCCCCTCTTCCTTACCATTGAACCATGCCTTTGTCCACCATCTCACGCCAGCCCGGTCGGGATAGACGCTCACTATCCTCGGAATGTCGAAGCTCTGGATATCCACGTCCAAGTCGGCAAGAGGGTCGATGATGCCGTCATGCGTCAGGGCTTGCTCTTGGAGTTTTTTTTTAACACCTCGTCCATCGTGGAGAGATATACCTGATGTCGCATGGCAAGATAGTTGAGAAAGTCGGCAATGAGCAGGTTCTGCACCTTAGTCGCCAAAGGCATACAGCGGTTGCCGATGCCCAAGGGATTAGCCATGCTCGGCATGGTCTCGTAGAAATAATGCTTGCTCGCTCCCAACGAGAAGATGTTTCTCAACGACTGCTCCGTATGTTCGGGCAGAGAGTATGCTCCTTGTTGAAGGTCCTCGAAGTAGGAGGGAAGGAAGCGGAGCATCAATGCCTCTATCTCCTGACGGTCGGTGTCGTAGGGTGAAGGGATGTTCATGTCCAGTTCATTGATGCCCATTTGGGAATTGTGCTCCAATGCCTTGATATTGCCGTAGAGCATGGTGAGGAACTCCAACGGATTGATTTCCTCTCCGTCAAACCTCACCTCCATGTGCAGCAGGTCGCCACTGATGGCGATGGTCTGACCGGCCTTGACGCTTTGGGAGAAGTTGGCGAAGACATTGGAGAGATGCCTGTAAGTCACTTCGTATTTGCCGTAGCGGATGGTCTGGTAGATGCCATGCTCCGCGTCCGACCCAATGGCAGAGACGGTTCCCGTTGCCACCGCCGACAGCAGGTAATGGTTCACTGAGAAGTCTATGCCGTGATGGAAGAATGTTTCTCCCGTCACGGGATTTTTCTGCTCTCCGTAACCCAAGGACATCTGCACGTCCTGCTTTATAGGCTCCTCAAACGGCATACAGTAGCCGCTCGATGAGCGCAGTATCATTTCTTCTGTATATCTCATATCACTGTATATTGGTTATCGTTTCATCCCTCTGCTTTGGGTCTCTGCTTCTTTCATGTTCTGCCCATGTGAAGACGTACCGCCTCTGTTAGGCAGAGTTTGCGCCACCTTAGAATTGTTCCCGATGATCATCGCTCCAAGCAGGGCACCCGCAATCTTGCTCATCCAACCAAAGCGTCCGAATACCATGAAGGCGGCAGCCACCAGTCCGACGATGCTCATACCCGACACGTTGCCCTTGCCGATATTGCCAAAGAGATTGCCTATCATGTCGCATCCTACGCCTCCGAACATATTCCTAAAGAAATCACTGATGCCGCTGAACTGGGTGTCCATCTTTCCGGCTACAGTGTTCACCGCATCAACGGCTTCACCAGCCTTGCCCGTCAGACGTTGCACATCGTTGGCGGTTTGTGCCACCGCTTCCGTGGCATTCTCGCCGATGACAGCATCACCTACGATGCGTGCCACGCTCTTGTCTGTGGTCAGCTTCTCCCATGTCACATAGCCTGCGGCACTACCCACTGCGGCCGTCTGCATAGCCTTGCCGGCTCCCATAAGGGTGCGTTGCGGGTGGAGTGCCGCACTGCCTAAGGTCTTTCCAGTTACTCCGATGACATGGCCAGTACCTCGTGCCGCCTTGCCACCATATTTCAATAATGAACTCCAAAATCCCATATCTTATCGTTTTTTAATCACGGTTTGACTTCGTCTTCTTCTGTCACGACTCGGCATAGCTCGAACAAGTTCGGCTCTGCTCTCGCTGCTCCATCAGTTTACGTTCTTGCCCACCTGCTTCCACCGCCTCTTGGCAGCCGCTGCTATCTCGGCTTTGTTCGCTTTGGTGGGTCTTGCCCCTTCGTCTATCTCCATCCAAACATCGCCCATGGTGGTGTATTTCACCGCCCTCGTCAGTCGCTTCAACTGCTTGTTCATCTTCTTCAGTTTGGGTCGGATGCCGAAGACTATCTCCACACGCTCCTTCTCGGTCATCTTGTTGCCCGACAGGCATACCGTGCGTATGTCATTAACTATCTCGATGCTGTTCATAATCAGCTCGCGGTATATCTTGTTGCGCTTGGCTGACAGGGCTACGGCAAGTCCGTTGGCAGGATGGGCATCCAACTGCGCCACCAATCCACCCATATTGTCCACCAACTGACCTATCTCGTGATAGAAACCATATATCTGTGCGGCATAGCTGACGATGGAACGGAAGGAGTCCAGATAGTTGTTGAACTCCCGCTGCAGGTCGGTAGTGGCTTCCACTTCCTCCTTGGTCCAGATATGGCCGGTGGATTGTAGCAGCATCACTTTCTCCTGATTCTTCAGTTCTTTCTCCGCCTTGTTGGTGTACATCAGAATCATCCCCGCAAGAGTCGGGTCGTTCTGCGCCCGCACTCCTGCAAAAGATGATATAAACATAAAAATGGCAATTGATATGAAATACTTCATGACTGATTCCTTTATCGTTAATCACTGATGGTCATACGTCCTGCTCTGCGCCATCTGCTAAGGGCTTGGGTGGCTATCTCTCCATTGCTTCGGTCTATCATCCCTGCCGTCACGCCGTTCCACACATCGGTCATGGTGTAATATCGTATAGACAGATAAAGACGATGCAGCTTCTTGCTGAAGGCACTCAGCTTGTCGTTCAGTGCCCACAGCGTCTTGCTCCTTTCCGCACCAGTCAGCATGTTCTCTTTGCCTCCTTTGGCGACTGCATCTTTCAGCAGTGTGAAGACGGACACCAATTCCGTGGCGGTCTCCATATACAGGTTGTTCATCGAGAGGGTGGCAACGATGCCTTGCGGATTATTGTTGATGGCCTTGCGCATCTTACACAAGGTGATGAATATCTTCACTCCATCGTCGTACAGATAGGTACAGGCTTTGAGGGAAGAGGCATAACCACTGGCGGTTTTCAGATAACTGTTGTACTTCTTCTCCCATTCGTGTATCTTGGTGAACTCTGCGGCGATGGTATTCTGCAACAGGGCAGTCTTGGTCTGACCTTTGATTTCCTTCTCTATCTCACCGTTGATGGCTTCGTTGCCCTCTGCTAATGCCATCCATTCCAAAGGGTTGGCAGTCACAATCTGTGCATGGGCTGACGGCACGCTCAGTACCAATGCCACGACAATGAACCAAATCTTATCTATTCGTAATCTCATATACGCCCTTTCTTCGTTTGTTCGTTTCTACTCTTGTTCGTATCACACTCACCACGTCATAGCTGTTGCTGATGCCGGTCATTTCCAGTTTCGGTGTCGTTCTATCCATCGACAACACGGTCACGCTTTTCAGTCCGCATAACTGTTGTATCAATGTCTGATGCTCGGCAAAGTCCACCACTCGGTACAACTCCATGTAGTTCACGCTCCGCTGAAACACTCCGTGCTCACAGATGAGTTGCTCGCTCCCGATATGGTAGCGGATACTCCTCAGATAGATGAATCGGTAGAGTAAACAGAGGGAGAACAGGAGGCTGAAGACAAGCAACAGGGTACTATATGCACAACCGGGCAATCCTCCGATTAGGAGCATTGCCACGCACAACAGCAACAGAGGCAGTTCGTTGATGAAAAACTGTCCGATGCTGGGGCACAAGGTGATGATGCTATTATCTTCTTGTCTCATACGCTTCTATGATATGTGTTCTTTTCTTCTTTTTCCCTTTGTTTCTCTGCCTTGCCGGCTGCGATAAACTCGGCATAGTCGAAGGTATCTGGTTCGCCCTTGGCAATCAGTTCTGCTGATTTCTTGTTGAGCAGCGCATCGTTCCAGTCCTTGTAGCAACCCAATGGATGATAGGCTTGCACATGCTCGTGACGGAAGCCCATCTCTGCTGCCACCTTCCTGAAGTTTGCAACAAACTGCCGCCCTGCATCGTCCTTGTCAAAACCCAAATAGTGCCGTGCGTTGGGAGTAACGGACAGAAGTCCTCGCATCTGTCCCTCGGTGGGTGTGCCGCCCGTAGATACATACACCATCTTTACAGGATTTATCTGATACTCTGCCATGGCATCGTAGGCACTCTCAAACCATACAATTTCGCTTGCTTTATCCAACGGCTCGCCCGTGAGGTTGGCAATCCACAGTCCTTCACTGCTGTTGCTTCCTTCTGCCTTGCCCTTGTAACCGCCGCTACCGTCCATCTTCGGTCGTCCTCGTTCCTCAAAGCCCACAGTCTTGTCGGGTGTCTTGGGCAGTACAAGCGGAAAGGCAAGGTTGGCAAAGGTAAGTCCATCCGTCCGATGCTTAGTAGCCAGACAGAAATGCCGATGAAAAGCATACTGCGTATAGAGGTCGATGCCTCGGAACTTAAAATAGGGATAAAACCTTTTCTGCGTTTCCCTGTCCTGCGGATTGAACTTGTGGATGTCGTAGTCATTCAGGTTGAATGGCTTTCCGTCCTTTCTTGGTTCTGTAATCTTCGATGGTCTGTCCTCTATGGGTTGGTTGAGCAGTCGGTTGCAGACGAGGTTGACGAGTCGGTCAGGAGACATTCCCACCTTGTTCTCTGAAAACATTTCTGGATGCTCCTTGATGAACGAAATGACATTATACACCTTCTGCTGCGGTGGTTGGAAGCAACATTTCCCATTCTGCGTGACAATGAACTTATCACCACGCACCCGTCTGCCCTCACTGTCAGTACGCACATACGACGGATAACGCAAGCCATCTCTCTTGTTCAGATGATACCCTGCGTCCACCAGTACTTCCTGTATGCTCAACCTGTCCAGAAAGTCATCGTATGTCAGTTCACTACTCATTATAAATTATAAATTGTAAATTATACATTGTTAATATCCTCTCCTTATCTCCGTGGCAACATGATTTGCTTCTGCCTCAAAGTACCTTGCCGCAATCTCCTGTGGCGAATCCACTCCCGGTTTGAAGTAAGGACGTGGACCGCCATGATGCTCTGCATAGAACTCCGGGGCTGGATGGTGATGATGGTGGCTTATGTCATGCGCCACCTCTGCTGTAACGACTGCTCCTGCCGTCAGAGCCGCCAATATCTTCGTGCCCAGTCCGGCGTTGGTTTCGGGGCGTGTCTTCATATCCACTTCACTGAAAACCTTGGAGAAGAGTTTCATGCGATGGTAGTCATCCACCGCCAAGAACTTGTCGTAGTCCTTCTGCTTGATTTCGTGCGTGATGGCTTCTCCATTGATAATGGCGGTCATGCGATACTTATCTTCGCCTTTCTTATCTCCCTCCATCGGAGGCACTTTCTCCACCATGATGTCACCGACTTTCACTTCACGCCCATGCGCTCCCTCACGATACCAACCCTTGTTCTCATTAATCAAGGCAAGGTCTTCACCTCTCACCATGGCATCGCCTTGCAACACGTCACGTCTGACAGTCTCGTCCTCTTCCAACGGAAGCAACCGTTCCTCGTCTTGTTGCTGACGCTGCTGCAACTCCTGTTCAAGTTCGGGATGCAGATGCAGGTCGATGCGCTCCTTGCTATTCAGTGTGTCCATCAGGATTTTGTCAGCAAAGTCGTCCTTGATGATGCCATTCAGCAGTTCCAAGCGTTGAACGACGGGCACTTCCTTGATGGAGTTGGAGGTGAGTTTCTTCAGTTCCTCATCTGTCAGGTCATACACCATGTCGGCATTGACGCTGTTCGACTGAATGGTCAGCGTCTTCGCATTCTCATCAATGATGATGCCATGCGATGCCAGACACTCCTGCCACTTCTCATTGGTGAAATAGACAGGCGAGGTAATCAGTTCCTTATAAGGCTTGGCTGGCTCCGTGCTTCTCGTGCGGCTGATGGAAGGCATTATGATTCCCTCCAAATCTTTCAGCACATCCTGTTGCTGAGGGCTATAACTCTGTTGCTGTCCCTTATAATAGAACCCATAACCGCCGCTCTGCAATTCGCCAGGCTTCATTCTGCCGTCCCAACGTTCAGGCACAATCGGGGCTTCGGGGAAGAACAATCGTCCTCCAACTCTGCGAAGATGGAATCCCTCCTGACTGCGTGGTGTCCAACCTAAAAAGGGTGGTGGCATATCGATGCGCCCCATCCGTCCATACTCGCCGATACCAACACGATAGCCGTGCAGCCCCATAGCTACACGACCGTTGGCATTGCGTGCATGAACGAAGTTCTTGGGCATATAGAAGTCGTTGCCCACAATGCCCGTAAAGGTATTGTAGGCTAACTTGTTGGCATGATTCGTACCCCAGTCGGTCAGAGCCAACATCTGCTTCTCGGTGATGTTATAGGTAAGCAGCGGACTGTCATGCCCTTGCACCACAAGCTGATAGCCGCTGCCATTACTCACCACATGAGCCTGCATACCATTGCGCATGAGCAAGTCACGCATCTCTGGTTGCAGGTCCATCTGTTGGGGATTCGTATTCTTTCTTATCGCCATACTTATTCTTCACTCTTCATTCTTCACTCTTCATTTATCATGCTTCACCGTTCTCTATTGCCTTCTCCAGTTCCTCATCTTTGTGATGGACAAACTGCTCCGCACTCTCTTCACAAATGCAGAGTCCGTTGTTCAGACAATAGCTCTCATATTCTTCCTGCCATTCAGCAGAATGATGGTTGACATACTCCAACCAACCGTACTCGCCGCTCTGTATCTTCTCGACGAGCACATCCTCTGGATAATATTTATTTGATGCCATATACTTATTATATTATGTGTAGATTATTTGTGCATGGAAAAAGAGGCGCGGTTGCGCTCTCCATTCTTCTTCTGCTCATTCCAAAGTTCTTCCGTGTATTCCTCTTCAGGCACATAGTCAAGATTACCGTCATCGCCCATTACCCAACAGCCATAGCACCCGAAGGTGTATTTGTCCCACTCTCGCTTGGTGTTCTCCTTCCACTTCTGACTGTCGCCTTGATTAATCCTTATGCCGGTCTTATCGTTCAGGTCAATACCCACCGTCACCTGTTCGTCCTCCATGATGAGCGTGAGCGGCTCACCCTTCTGCATCACGGTCAGTTCTGCCGAACTCAGTTTCAGTTCATCCTTCAGCACCTCCAAGTTGCGCCCGATGACAGGCGTAGGTACCGACATCACCTGATTGGTCTCCGTGTCAATCTGCACGAAAGCCTTGCTGCTCCTGCCATCAGCATCCTTAACATCGGCAAGGATAGCCTTTCCAGCCAGCAAGTCCTCCTGCTGTTCCTGAGTAAAAGCCTCCAATGGTGATTTCTCCAACTGCGGATAGAAGACCACATCCACCTTGCCGTCCTCCATACGGACCAACGCAAATCGGGTGCGGCTCTTCAATGTCTCGCCCTCATCATTATTCACCTGAATGGGCAGCAACGGTGAACGTCGTCCCTGACCAATATCTTCCAACGCCCACATGGGCAGGTCTTCAATCTTCTCTTGTGTGAGACCAAAACGAGCCAGTGTCTGATAAGGCACCTCGCTCTCTTCAAATCGTACTTGCTTCATACTTTAACTTTGAATTTGAAATTAAACTCATGCAAAGTTATATACCTATTCAGAGACAAGCAGAATTGCATAAGATAATGCGTGTTATTTTTGACGATTATTATTATTTGAGTTTGATTTCTGCTCAAAAATCAAACTCGATTGCTATATTATGTTACAATCTTCTTGTCTTCCCTTTGTTCTTTATGCCAGTCAAAGAATTGCTTGTTACTTTTGCACCATGAAACGATTTCTACTCATCACAATAGCAGCAATATTCTGTTCATCAGCAACAGTATGCGCTCAGTTCAATACCGTCACACAGACTAAGGTACACCGCAAGGCTGTGCCAAAAACGACGCAGTCCGCAACATCCGAACAACTGCCTCCGTGCTCGCCGCATCAGCGGCGAGACTCTCTTGCCTTTGCCCCATTACAAACCCAAACGGAGCAGACCGACCGCCACACGGCACTTGTCAGTCCACTCCGTCATATCTCTGTCACCAGCCCTTTCGGCTACCGCAGAGACCCATTTACAAAAAGAAAAGCCCTACACAACGGGCTTGATTTGAAGGCAAATTACGAACCCACATACGCCATGATGCACGGCGAGGTCATCAAGGTAGGCAAGGACAAACGTTCAGGCCTCTATGTCACCCTCCGTCACGGCGACTTCACCGTCAGCTATTGCCACCTCTCCCAAACTCTCGTCACCAAAGGCACCCACGTCCGTCCCGGCATCATCATCGCGCTGACAGGCAACAGTGGTCGCAGTACTGGTCCACACCTGCACCTCACACTCAAAGACACAAAAAAAGGACGAGCCATCGACCCGTCCATTCTTCTCAATCTTATCAAGCATCCACTCTAATAGAACGCCTTGTCTTTTGTCGTTCACATCACCCCTTCCGCATTGCAATAATGTCTTAAATATCTAATCCTCAACAATTTCTATTCTTGAAAAACAAGTGTTTTATTCACGAATATAATATGATTTCGTGAAAGATGTCATAAGATGATACTAATATCTATGCTATTTGTCAATAAAGAACCCGTTTCTATGCAGATATTCTGAAACGGTTAGTGTTCCAATCCCTATCTGCTCACACAACAAAGGAAGTTTCTTGAACAACTTACCGTCATTCTGCTGCCTTGTTTCCTCCGTCATTACTTGCATCTCTTCCAGATGGATAGCGTCCGAGTGTCGTACATTCAGTGCATAAATGATAATCTTAGCATCACCTGTTTTAAGGTATTCTTCCTTTTGCTCTATGTATTCTTCTTCAGTCAGTTCCTGCTTCTTCAGTCTTACACAGAAATTGTTGTCTATCATGTTGCTGAATCTCTCTGGGGCACATGGAAATAGATCCTTTGTCGGAATGACCAATTTCTTGTCTTTGAGGAAAGGCATCTTTTCAACTGCAATTCCTTTGGAGGTGCGTTTTGATTCATCCAGAATCACATCAAGTAGCATCAAATCCTTGCGGGAGAACGCCTCTTCCAGGAATGAGTACAACTGTCCGTCCTTATCCAAGGGAAGATAATTCTTGGCAATCATCACCAATGAGCATGTATCAACAACTATCGCCATAACTCCCTCTCAAAATTTGCTGGTTTGACATTGAGTCTCGAACAGAAAGTGGTCTCGTTGACCACTCCATTGAAATAGGCATATTGCATGGTTTTCAAGAATAGCGGAGAAATGATGGGCTTTGGTGTTCGCCCGCCTCTCTTCTCAGAGTTTTTCAACTTTTCCTGTTCCTCTCTTCTTCTGTATTCCTCTGCCAATTCACTCTTGACATTGCTGTAGCTCGAATAGCTGATTTTCCTGTCGATATACATCCTTGTATATAAGGCAAGACGGCTAATGTGCGTCCGTGCACTGATAGCCTTGAAGAGGTCAATGCAGTAGTCGTTACGGGAATCTACACATGCTATGTTAGCAAGTGTTTCTGCTTCTTGTCCCATAATGAACTGATATGCAAAATCATTGCACCATCTTTCGACATCACTGTATGAAGTCTGTGCCGAGATGTCCATCATGTCCACCGACTCCACTTCTTCAATCCCCAATAGACAATGCCCCAATTCATGCGCCAGAGTGAATATTTCTCGCTTGTAATGCTTATGATGCTTAAGCACTATCACATTGGGCTTAAGGTAAAAACCGTCAATGTTGGTTTTCTCTTTCTTGTTCCATGTCTCTATGTATTCAAAGACAAAAATGCCATGATCGGCGATTTTTTCTATCATCTTCACAAGAAACTGCCTATGATTGACAGTTTCCCCGGGATAAAAAAAATCTCTTGCACGTACGGCTACTGTCTTAGGGTCATCTTGTAGGGTGTAGTGTTCTATGTCAAACTTCACATCCAGTTGCGACAGTTTGTTGTATGCATCCAAAGCGTTTTTCAGACTCTCGAATCGGTTTACAGTACGGATCGACTCCAAGTTCAGCTCTGTTCCGAATGAGGTCTTGCGGAAGAAGATACTGCTGCTTGCATTGGTTGACAACTTAGAATAGTCTTGAAAGAAACTGACTTCTTTGTCGAATATCTCACCTATACGCTTCAACACCCCCAAATCAATAGAATCTCCACTGATGTCTGCGGCTCCTGTTATCCGTTTCCTGCCTTTGTTCAGAAGAGACAACAAGTCATCCACCGACATCTTGTATAATGCCAGCAGGTATTCTAAACGTTTCTTGTTAATCTCTACTTTCATATCAGCCTCGATTGAACTATTGTTGTTTTGATGCAAATGCTTAGGCACAATTTTGCGTTGCAAAATTACACATTTTCACTTAAATGGGCGAATTTTCATGCTGAATATCACTGGAATTTATGTTTATTTTGCTAAATCGCTACATTTCGCCACCAAAAAGACACAAAAATAGGACGAATCATCGACCCGTCCTTTTGTTTTTAGCCTTTTTCGTTCTAACCACAGCCTGCAATGTTATTCATCAACTGGTTCATCACTCGCATGTCTCATTTCGTAAACTGTCCATAAGGCTAACACACATTCAATGGCTATCACGGTAATGGCCGCAGTCATGCCCCACCAGTGGGCAATAAGCATAAAGATGCCAGCCTCAATGCACAACGCAAAGAGGATGGTAACAATAAGTGATAATATTCTATTCATTCTACGGTAACTGATTTAGCAAGGTTTCTTGGCTGGTCAACATTCCTATCCTTGTTGATGGCGATGTAATAGGCCAGCAACTGCAATGGGACGGAAACAACGAGAGGTGTAAGGCATTCGGGTACGTCGGGCACTTCAAGGCAATGGTCGGCGATGTCCTTCATTGCGTCATTGCCCTTGGTAATGATGGCGACAACCGTACCGCCACGCGCCTTCACCTGCCTTACATTACTGATTATCTTGTCATACAGCGAGTCCGTTGGAGCAATGACCACCGTGGGCATCTCGCTATCTACAAGTGCAATCGGTCCATGCTTCATTTCCGCAGCAGGATAACCCTCCGCATGGATATAGGATATTTCTTTCAGCTTCAACGCACCTTCAAGGGCGGTGGGGTAGTTGTACCCACGACCGAGATAAAGGAAGTTGCGGGCATAGGTGTATATCTTCGACAAGTTCTTGATTTTGTCAGCAAGTCCCAACACATCTTTTATATACCTTAATTCCGCAACACTATTATAAATATAACTTTTTAAGTACCTGAGCAACAAAAAGTTGCTCAGGATTTTGTCATGTCAGATTTTTCACCTATCTTAGTGTTGCAAATCAAAATATGTATCAAACCCGACAGACATGGCAAAGAAAGCAATAAAATCTGAGAAACTCACTCCTTTTGGAGGAATATTTGCAATGATGGAGCAATTTGACTCCACATTGTCATATGTAATTGACACAACCCTCGGTCTAAGATGCAGGCTGTATGGTTATCAATACAGCGAAATCATCCGTTCTCTCATGAGCATCTACTTCTGTGGCGGCTCATGTATTGAGGATGTCACAACTCATTTGATGCCCCATCTCTCGCTTCATCCGACACTTCGTACCTGCAGCTCTGACACTATCCTCAGAGCGATAAAGGAACTGACGCAGGAGAACATTTCATACACGTCAGATACGGGTAAGAACTACGATTTCAATACGGCTGACACCCTCAATACCTTACTGCTCAATTGTATGTGTGCAGCTGGTCAGCTGAAAGAGGGTGAGATGTATGATGTTGATTTCGACCACCAGTTCATAGAAACAGAGAAATATGATGCAAAGCATACATACAAGAAGTTCCTTGGTTATCGACCAGGTGTGGCGGTTATTGGAGATTTGATTGTCGGCATTGAGAACAGCGACGGCAACACAAACGTCCGTTTCCATCAGAAGGACACGCTGAAGAGATTCTTCGAAAGGTTTGAACAGAACAATCTTGTTATCAATCGTTTCAGAGCTGATTGCGGCTCGTGCTCTGAAGAGATCGTGGAAGAGGTTGCCACCCACTGCAAGACCTTCTATATCCGTGCCAACCGCTGTAGTTCGCTCTACAATGACCTCTTCGCTCTCAGAGGCTGGAAGAGGGGAGAAATCAACGGCATTGAGTTTGAGCTGAATTCCATTCTTGTAGAGAAGTGGAAAGGCAAGACATACCGGCTTGTGATTCAAAGGCGGAAACGGATGGACGGTGAGCTTGACCTCTGGGAAGGAGAATACACATACCGCTGCATCCTGACCAACGACTACGAGCCTTCCGTAAGAGAGATTGTCGAGTTCTATAACCTCCGCGGAGGAAAGGAGCGCATCTTCGATGACATGAACAATGGTTTCGGATGGTCCAGATTGCCCAAATCCTTCATGGCAGAGAACACAGTGTTCCTTCTTCTTACAGCACTTATCCGTAACTTCTACAAGGTCATTATCCAAAGACTTGACGTAAAGAGGTTCGGACCCAATAAAACAAGTCGCATAAAAGCGTTTGTCTTCAGATTTGTCTCTGTACCAGCCAAATGGATCAGAACATCAAGGTGGTATGTGCTGAATATCTATACCTGTAATAATGCTTACGCAGATGTATTCCAGACTGATTTTGGATGACGACTACAACTTATGGGTATGATACTGCGTATTGTCTCAAGTCGCATTGTGGGGTAAGGGGGTATTGTAGGCAGAAGTGGGTATTTCAGCCTCAATTTATCTAATAATTCAGTAATGAGAGAACGTGTACACGTAAATAGGACGATGAAGGACTTAGTTGCGGATTTGAGGCTTATGAAAAGCGTATTGCTTTCTCAATACATGCCGTTCCTCTTCGCTCAGCGACAGGAAATAGGCTTTCCATCCCGGACAGAAATTGATGTGCCATCGCCAAAAACGACCCAACAATGACTTGGGTGAACGGTCGTATCGCCGCCTCAGTGGGCACTGCTGACAGTTATGTTTCTTTTCCAATACTTTATCTATTTATCTTTCGTAAAACTCTCGTGGCAAAAATAAGGATTATTTTCAGTGATCAAGCACACAGTTCATTAAAAAAGAGAGGATTTGCTAAGATTCAGAATAACGACGAGCCATCGACCCCAACGGGAGTCGAACTTCAAGTAACCGCACATGATACAATGTGCGGGTCGAAGTGCCTTCCCAATCCACGACCCCAACGGAGGTCGAACCTTTCTACAGATTATATGGTTCGACCCCGTTGGGGTCGGATGTATAGGAGTCATCTGGCCATCCGCAAGTCTTTGACATTGCGGTTAACGGGGGTGAGACCCTTTTCAGGGTCTGTTTGTTTGCACACCTTCATTCTACATAAACGGCTAAATTCAAATATTAAAAGCGTTTACATATTGCAACGTATTTATCTGTTATGCTCCTATTAAATTGTTCTATATCCTTATACTTTTCAACTAAATCCTTTATCACAGGCGCATTTAAATCGACGTTTAGGGTATATTGAACAAAAGCACGTAGCATCTCATAATTATAATTTACTCAAGTTTCGGATTTAGGTTGAGAGGATAGATTTGGGCATAAAAAAGGCTTTGAGGATTTCCGTATGTCACGGAAATTTAGTAATTTAGAGGTGCCCAAACAACTAATTACAATCACTCAAAGCCATGAGCAAAATTACAAAAATTCCATCGGAGATCCGCAACTTTTTCACGGGAAAACGAATCAATCCCGCATTTTCCAAGTTTATGACCCTCCTTGAGGGGATGAGGATTTCAGACAAAGATCTCGGAGGGAAAAAACGTGAGAACTGTCAGCTTACCAACCTTCAACTTTTCCAGATCATATTGATTCTGCCGTTTATGGCCGTCCCGGGTTTTTCTCATTATGCCGGATCGTCAATCTCGAAACTGTTCGGGGGTAAGAAGGACCTACTCTATTCGTTTATGGCCAAGGACAATATAGACTAGCAACATCATCTGGCACATCGCCTGTCATCTCATCAAGGCCGTGACCATAAGGAAAGACTATCAAAAGAGCCATCTTCCGGCAGTGCTTATTGTGGATGATTCCGACCTGCCGAAGACCGGATTGAGGATGGAGTGTATTGGCAAGATATTCTCGCACGTGTTTCAGCGGTGCATTCTCGGCTACAAGCTGCTGGCCCTGTGCTGGAGCGACGGCCGCTCTCAATTTGTCGTGGACTTCTCGATTCACGGCGAGAGAGGGAAGGTCGATGGCAAGGAACAAGGTCTTACGGCCCGGCAGCGCGAGAGGCGCTACAACCGCAAGCGTGACAGAGACTGCCAGACCGAAAAACGCAAGGAAGAGTATTTCGTATCCAAGCTTGAGCGCCTGAAGAGCATGGTGAAGAGACCATTGGAGGATTGTTCGCCGATATATATGAAGGCGTACACGAGCTCACCGTCGTGGAAAAGATCTGGTCAATCATTATTGATGTAATAGCAATCGTGGCTGAGATTTTTACCATTGACGAGAACGAATTGATGGAGCAAATTATACGGGATAACCGCAGGTTCAAGGCCATGCAACTGATCGCTCAGACTGCATAAAACCTAAATCCGAAACTTGAGTAAAATACATAACTGTAATAATCTACTACTAATCTAAAATAAAGCGATTATAAGCTATCCTTTTTCCTGTGTTTGTTTTAAAGTTTTCACCTATACACTTTTTTATCTTTTCCTGTTCTTTTTCTTTATCCATAACCGTTAAATTTTCAAGCAAATCAGCTTCCCATTGTATTTGAAAATCAAGTCCATCAATTTTAGATGGAGTATGATGGTTGCCTATTATAAAGCATATTCTATCAATATTTTTGTTATAGCCTACCTTTTTTAATATTTCTTTCGCTACTGCTGGTCCTTCCTTTTCTTGATAGACACCATCAATAGAACCGTATTTTTTTTGTGCTTCAACCGCACCAATATCATGTAGTATAGCAATAATACTGATGAATTCTTTTTCTTCCTCTCCGATATTTTCTCCGTTCATTATATCTTCTGCATTTTTCAAAACTTTAAGAGTATGCTCTATGCCAAAAGGAATTTCTTTGAATACTTCTTTCATCTCTATAATAATTTTTTCTTTAAACATAAATTACCTCCATTTATACCTTATAGGTGTTTTAGTTCTATCTATCCACTTTTTTGTTCGCCGATACAATCAGCATCATGGGACGGCGCATTTCATCCTGCATCCCCGGAATATCCATCATGTTTTCCGGCGGCTGCGGCTCCACAATATGATTTATTATAAAACCATTTGAAAGCAGTGTATTTAGATATGTGGTCAGTGTTCTATGATATTTTGTAACCTTTTCTCCCAAAAACACAGCTGTCCGTTTGCCCTCATAATAATAATTATCCACTGGAAAATGCAGTATTTCTCCTTTTTCGTTATAATGCCAGTCTTGTGTTCCATAGGCAGTAAAAACAGGATGTTCAACCGTAAAAACTAGCTTACCACCAGACTTCAGTATTCTATATATCTTTTTTACTAAAATCTCATAATCTGCTACATAGTGAAACGCAAGTGAGCTTAATATTACATCAAAACTCTCCTCTGGGAATTCCACATCTTCTATAGCACAGCATTTATATTCAACCTGTGGAAAATGTGTTTTTTCTTTGGCTACCTCGAGCATTTTATGAGAAATATCAACACCTACAACAGAAGACGCTCCGTGTTCCATCGCATAAATACAGTGCCATCCATAGCCACATCCTAAATCAAGCACACGCTTATCTTTAAAATCCGGCAGCAGCTTTCTCAATGTTTCCCATTCTCCTGCACCGGCTAGTCCCTGCTGTGAGCGACTCATTTGACTGTATTTTTGAAAAAATATATTATCATCATATTTGTTTTCTTTCATCTGAATTCCCCCTCGTTTAAAAAGTTATTTATCTCCGTTGCAATTTTTTTCACTTCTTTATATAGCTTCTCGGTCATATCGTAGCATTCAAAAAGTGAAAGACCAAGTACTTCAAAAATATGATTTACCCTTTCGGCATATTTTTCAGGTTTATATTCAAAAGTTTCAAGCAGTTTTATAGCTTTCTTTTCGTTAATGCAATAAGCATTATTGCATGCAAATAGTACTTGATTTAAGCATGAAATAATACGAAAAACATGGCCTGCAATATAATATTTATCCTCTGCTCCCGCATTTGCTTTTACAAACATTAAAGAGAACTCTGCTTCAAATATAAAAAAGTTTATCAAGCTCTTCTTTAGAGCACCAGGGTAAATTTCTGCCTGATTTTTTAATTCGCATAAGCTTTCATTCTTAGCATATTGTATCTTGCTGATCGCCAATTCTCCACGATACATAGCACTTATATAACCATGGGGATGCCCAGTCTGATAATTGGCAGTAACAATTCCTTGCTCCGTATCTTTGATTATTTGTTCCACCCGTTTTATATCACGTAAAATCAAGTCAACATGATACCCGTTTATAACTAACCATCCGCCGCCATTAACCCAATCACCCCACGCTCCGGGAGGTACAACAAGGTCGTTTCTATTCTCATCATCCAATTCTGTAGCAATTTGATTAATCGCTGTCAGGTCAAATGATTCTGAATTGTAATAGATTCCGATATCTATATCAGAATCCTCTGTATGGGTTCCTCTTGCACGTGAGCCCCCTAATACAATGCCTTCTATGCAAGGCAAAGAAGATAATTTCTCTGTTACTATTTGAATTACATTATCTACCATACGAACACACTCCTTTTATCGATTAAAGACAAAATACTTTCTTTCCGTAGTTCTTCGGGAAGTAATCCTTCCCGATCTGCCAAACATACTGGTCGATTTGCTTCAAGCTAAATTTATCCAAGCCATAGAAGGCACGGAAATCAATCAGTATATAAGTCTGAGCTGCTTCTTTCATAACCTCATTTGCAAATACAACCTTAATCCCGGGTCGTTCAAAGCCTACATCCATGCCACCGGCTCCGGTAAACAGGGAAACGGCTATAAGTTTTTTACTCATTTTCAGACTTCTCCTCATCGTGGATTTTAAATATTAAGCAATGCTCTTTTGAGTCCAAATAAATATCAAACTTTGTTTTTCCTTTTTCGACCCCTAAATTGGAGATTACCGACTTCGGCAAGCGAACTCGCATGTCCTGCTGCAAAAGATAGGTGTCTAAGTATATTCTCTCATCCATATCCCATTCTCCTTCTAGTGATGGACTAATTTTACCCTATTTTTAGTCTAAGGTCAATCGGTTTGCTACTCTGGACAGTATAATAATATCAAGCCATCTGTACCAAAAAACGGACTTTAACCTGACAATAGTCCTATTGTCTCAATCGTCAAAAAAGTAGTTTCTTGTCTCAACCTATCAAAAGGCAGACTATGACGCTATTGTCAAAACACGAAAAAAGGGATCCCAGGAGACTGCCAAAATCGGCAAATCTCTCGGAATCCCTTATTTTAAGCCTATTTCTGTACTTTTTTACTTGTTCCGTGACAGTAGACATACCGTCTCCACATGGCTTGAGAGGACAGAATGAATGTCATTTGAGTACGTCCGTTCTCGGAAACATATCCACTTCGCTTTTGGCACTATCGGTATACGGGAACATATCCAATCTCTCTCTGGAATGTATACCATACTTTTAAAAGGCAGAATAGCATTTTAACTTATGCTACCCTACCTATAACTAAACATTTACAGTTGCATGTGGCCTATTGTTTTTAGCCGTTAAATATTTTATAACTATTAAATAGCGATACAAATTGTTCGAAACTAATATTGTTTATATCATATATTCTCGCATGTTTTAAAGCTTTATTAAATTGATTTTTTGTAAACAGTTTTTCATACTCTTTGTTAACCCATTTCATTACAAAAGTTTCATATTTTTTTCTCTCTTTAAATGCCATTTTTGCTGGCTTTCTTTTTAATACAATTAATGCGCTATCCACTTTAGGTTTTGGATGGAAATAATACCTAGGAATTTTTGCTAATATAGAAATATCTACCTCTGCCATTAACAGCAATGCTAGTGATCTGTTTGTATCTAATAACATTTTAGCAAAACCATATTCCACTATTAAATAACTTATTGTGGCTGAACTTTCAAAAACAATTTTTCGAATTATATTTGTGCTTATGTTGTAAGGTATGCTGCCAAATATTTTATATGGATTGTGGCTAGGAAATGTAAATTTCAGTATATCATCATTTACTATTTGATAGTTAGGATAATTTAAGAGCTTATTACGAGTTACCTCACATAATTTAGAATCAATTTCTATCGCCGTAACAAAATTACATCTCTTTACCAATTCAGCAGTAAAATGACCTTTCCCTGCACCTATTTCAAAGATGTTATCTTTTTCATCTAAACTTATGCAATTCATTATTTTTTCTATGTGATATTTTGAAGTAATAAAATTTTGACTATCTTTTATATTTACTTTGTTCATTAGAAAACCTCCTTAATTTATTGCATCTCTTTTCGAATATTTATTCATTAACCTCAAATCCGCAACTACGCGCCTATATGATACAGAAGCGAAAATAATCTGCATCGTGGGGTAAGGGGATGGTGGCTACATATTGATGTTGTGCTGTTGCTTTTTACTGAAAGCTGCTACTAACGACTCATAAATCTACCCTTAATCGTGTATTGGATGATAGTTGCGGATTTTAGGTCTGTTTGAAATTTCGAATGATAATTCGTTCGGTTTCGATATATATTTCCTTGTAATAATAAAATGGTATGAGTACGCCCAAAGTAGCGAAGGCAAGCATGGCATAGAGATACTGGTGGAACCAGATGAAGGTCATCCCGTAGAACAGGAAGGCAATGCTGCACAGCCCAGAGGCCAGTCCGTCGATGCCGTCGATGAGGTTGATGGCATTGATGATGAAAACCGTAACGAAAACGGTGAGAGGGATGCTAATCCACGACGGCATGGAATGGATGAACAGCATTCCGTGAAGGTCGGACAGTTCCACTCCGCCAGCCACCAGCATGATGCCGCAGACTATCTGGATAAAGAACTTGGCACGGTAGCGCACACCGATAAGGTCATCGGCAATGCCGACAAGGTACAACATGATGATGGCGCAGAAGGCGTATGCCAATGGCAACGCTTCTGCGCCTATTTCCTTAAGCAGCTCATCATGTCCGGTTGAGACATTGACCGCCAAAAGCAGGACAAAGGAGAAGAACACTACGGGCTTGAAGGCCATACCGCCAAGGCGAGGCACTACACACTGATGTATCTTCCGCTCGTCCGGCTCGTCGAACAGTCGCCTGCGGAAGGCGATGAGCAGAATCTGCGGTATCACGATTCCTGCGAAAAACACGCACAGGAAGAATACCGACAGGATGTTGACAATCCAAATTAAACTCATTCTCTATCTAACTTTAATAGGCCGTTTGTGTCGGTCTGTCCTGTACTAATCCCTCTGTATCAATCAATTCGGGGGGGGTAATTCGTGTTTCCATAATCTCAGTCTATGATTTGAATATATTCCGGCTTCACCTCAGCTGAAACCGCCAGTAGGTCGGGAATAATGACGACAAGCTGCCGACCTCTCTTTTTTGCCACTTTTATGAAGTAGCCCTCCACCTGGTCGAACGGTCCGCCATGTACCCTTACTCTTTTACCTTTTTCAATGTTGATTTTATCTTTTTCCTTGTTGATTTCGCTGATTTTGTAGAAGTGTACCTCTTCATCTGCCTGCTTGCACACCTTGATGAAGTTGGTCATGTCTTCATCAGGTACAGTCAGATAGACAAGTTCTCCGCCACTTTTCCATGTGACAAACTGTAGGTCGTAATAATAATTGTGTTTGAAATCAACAATCTTCTGATGACTTGCATGCACAAACACCAGACTATGGATGACGGGTACCATGAAAAAGACTTTCTTGCCCTTGACAGTGCGAAGGACTTTCTGCTTGGGTATGAAATACTCTAAGCCATACGTTTCATTAGAGAGCCGATCTTCGGCAGTATTCTCGTTCTTGTAGGCCCGCATGACATACCACAGTATCTTATCCTTGTCCAATACATTCACCATACTGTTTTGACATGTGTTTTTTGAGAAAAGAACGTACTCATGGTTCATCCCGATATGCGTATCGGTCTGTATATCAGCAACTTTCTATGTGTTTCAACTACAATAGTCATCTATTCTCATCTTTCTGAGTCCACCCCCTGCAAAGCCCCTCTTTACGACATAAAAATTCGGTCGGAAAAGGTATGCAAAAGATGTTTCTCTCTTTAAGAGAAATATCGTTTTGCTAAACAGTTGATATTGAGGTATCATTTTATCGTAAAAGACATATTTGCTCAACAATTGCTTGACGGAAATCAACAAATTTTAGCATTTTTGTAAAAAAGTCGCTATATAATTTGGTGAATTGGAGTTATTTTCATATTTTTGCATCCCGAAGAGTTTCTCTTAAAGAGAGAAACACCTTTTTGCTCAACAATCCCCGACTTTTTTATTATAGTTGCGGTATCACACCGCAATACAATAGTTATAAATATTGAAATAAAGGTGCAGTGAGACGCTGCACCTCCTAAAGAGAATTGATGATGAGATTGTTGGCGTTGTCAACGACAGAGGTGTCCAATGAGGAGAGGTATATCTGTGTGGTTTTCTCGGAGTCATGCCCCAATGCCTCGCTGATAGTAGATACGGGCACGTTCTTGCTCTTGGCTATGCTTGCCCAGGAGTGGCGGGCTACGTAGGTGGTCAGGGGTACGGACAGGCCTATCATTTCTCCGATTTTCTTCAACTGCTTGGTGATACGGCTATAGGCATTCTTGTACTGTCTCCAGAATATGGCTCCCTCTCCTTTTGCTATAGGGAGCAGGTAGGGAGAATCATCTGTTTTGTACTTCGCCACTATCTCCTGCATGGCAGGTTCCCATTTGATGTGCAACTGTTGTGAGGTCTTCTGACGGCGGTAAATGAGCGTACTGCCATGCAGATTGCTTGGTGTAAGTTGTGCCATATCGATGAACGACATCCCACGGGTATAGAAACTGAACAGGAACATATCCCTTGCAAGCTCCAAACGGGGGTTCAGACTCAAGTCCAGCTCTTTCAGTTGCTTGATGATTTCCAAGGGGAGTGCCCGCTTGACGGTCTTGTCGATGCCGGTATATACATGCTTGAACGGTGAGGAAGAGATGACCAGTCCGTCATCTACGGCATGATTGTAGATGGTGCGCAGGTTGCGGATGTAGAAAGAGGTGGTGTTGCGGCACAGTCCGCTGTCTTTCAGCCACTGTTCATAGCCTTGTATCGTTGTCCCATCGACTTCCTCCAATGGCACATCGCCTCCTTTCAGGTAACGCTGGAGGCTGTTGAGGGTGGTTTTGTACCTTGCTACCATCCGCTTCTTGCCGATGCGTCTCAGTTTTTCGTTCAACTCCAGCGTATAGCCGATAATGCCATGTAATTCTTTTCCCTCATGGAAGTTGTCAACGACGGTGTCTGCTGTATATGACTGCCCTTCCTTGTCCAACCGTGCAATGACCAACAGCAGTTTCTTCCTGTCAGCATCCAATGTATCTTTCAAGGAAAGAAGATAGGCTTGACGTTGTGGAGTGACGGAAGTTGGCAAAATGATGTTTGAATGGTCCGCATCCCACTCTGAGGAATAGATTCTGTACTCTGTATGGATCTGACGTGCCACACGATTGTGTATCACCTGATAATACAGGCGACCCTCTTTCTCTTGAACAGATGATGTTCTGAACTTTAATTTGATGGATGCCATAATGCTCTGACTTTAACATTGAAATTGCAATTATTACCTTTATATATAATATAAGTGACAGACAAACAGGTATAGGAGGGATGGTGCCTCACCGCTCGGCATACAACAGCTGATATTCCACCCACCTCCGTTTCCTAATGGATGCCACTGTTTTTCCCCTCCATTTGCAATAGCTCAGATAGAGTGGCAGGATGTCCCTGTCGCCACGTTCCAATCGGGTGAGCAGGGACGCTTTCGGGTATCGTCCATTGCCTAACAACTTGGCTGGTCCAATCTGGTACGAGAGGGTGGCAAGCAGATAAGCATCCCTGCCATAACGGGCATATAGGCGCAGGTGCCGGAGGAGGTCTGTCCGTAACAGCAAATCTGCACGCTGACGTGTCAGTGTTTTCGGGAAACGCTCTCCCTTCTGTAGCTGGTGACCATAGCCCACATAGCCCGGTGTGGTCTTTGGGTCGTGCCAACCCTCGAAGTGTTTGGTAATGGCTACCATCCGTTCAAACAGTGCCCTGTCAATGGTTTGGCTTTGACAGGGCACGCTACAGATGGCCAACATGCTCAATAGTACGATGATGTATCTTCTCATTACATTATTTTATATAGGAGGTGCGATGTCTCACCGCACTCTAATCAATATCACTACATCATAGTGCGGAACTGCTGAATCTCTTTAATCATGGCTTTCACGTCCTCCCCAACCTGAACGAAGTTCTTGTAGAGGATGCGCTCTCGCTCTTCTTTCGACTTGAACTTATAGAACTTAGGGAGAGGGACATACTCCGATTCCTCCTTCTTTATTTCCGTCATATCGAAGTCGGTCTTGCAGTAGAACTTGGATGTCTTGAACTCCTCGCTCTCCTGGATGTTCATGCTTCCGTTCATCCCGGTCTTGGTGACTACGAAGTCACGGGCGGTCTGTCCACATATCCAACCTGTGGGCATATCGGAGATTTTGCTTGCAGGCACCAGGCTGTCCATATTCTCATTGAGGTTGATGGAGGTCTTGTCACGGTCGATGGTCACGCCCTTTTTGAGTTGCACTACTTTACCGAAGATGTCACTCGACAGCCATTCGAGGGTTTCCTTGGCTCTTGCCGAACCGCTCACCACATTGCCCACGGTGGTGATGATTTTCTGCATACCCACCTTGCCATAATCGGCTTCCAACTGCGGAAGTTCCTGAAAGCCAAGTGCCACGCTCACCTTGTTGCTTCGGGCTGTGCCTATCAGTCGGTCTATCTTGTGGAAATACAAGGTCGGCAACTCATCGACGATGATGCTGACAGGAACGTTCTTGCCCTGTCCTGTATTCACCCTCGTTACAAGGCGGTTGAGAATCAAGGCATTCAGTGCACCGATGATGCTCTCCATCTCGGGGTCGTTGGCAATGAGCAGATAACTTGGATTCTTCGGGTCACTGACCTTCAGGTCGAAGTCATCGCCGTCCTTGTGGAATATCCAGTAAGATTCCTTGGTGGCGAGACGGGAGGTATAGACACGTAGCGTGCCAATCATACCTTCCAACTGCTCCATGGCTTTGTTGGCAAAGGCAGTCTGGAACGGGCCAAGCAAGGGGGCTACCTCGTTGTCGGTCTGAAGTACCTCGAAGATGGTCTGATAACTCTCATTGAGGAACGATAGGATATGTGGCATGTCGCTGTACTTGCCCAACCAATAAGCGGGCTGCACCTCCGCGCCCGAATGGTCGAACACCCGTCCTGTGGGTATCAGCCTTTTCGTCTTTGGGTCTTCACGCCGCTCGGCAATCAGCATCTTTCCGTCCTTGTCGTAGGGCTCCTTGCCGTAGTTGCAGAAGAAATAGATGCAGGCGGCAAGGAAGTTGACGGCAGAGGTCTGGAAGAACTGGTCGCTGCCACCGCCGCCTTCCTTCTTGCCTTTTTGCAGGGATTCAAGCAGGGTCTCGGCGGTCTCGCTCGCTGCGGCAAGGTTGTTGATGTACTTCAACTGGATGGGGTTCACACGGCGCGAATACTCCACATCCACAAAGTTGATGATGTTGAACTTCATGCCATGGGGCATCTTGCTGTCCTTGGCATTCTTGTTCTTCAAGTAATGATAGTAGAGTTTGGTGGCGAGAGTGGGAAACTTATAGTCGTACACCACCATGGCAAAGCCCTTCTCGCTGTGCTGCCTGATAAACGGCTCGATGATGGAGAAGGTCTTACCAGAACCAGGAGTACCCACAACCCATGTGCCACGGAACGGATTGACGATGTTCACCCATCCCTTGCGGAACTTGCCCTTGTAATAATAGCGCATAGGGATGTTCACGCTGTACTTGTTCTCCTGCAACTCCCTGCATTGCTCAAAGCTCTCATTCTCGAAGTTGAAGCGGTCTTTCAGCAGCCCTTCCTTCAGGAACTTAGAGATATTGTCGAGGGCGATATGCACCAATACGACACCGACGATGGAAGTGAGCATATAGAGCCAAGTGTTCAAACGGAGGGTATAGAAACAGGGCATTATCGAATGACCGAACAGCCATACGGACTGCACAATCAGCAGCACTCCCGACAGCAGCGGATAGAGCACCTGCCTGCGAGCGTCAAACTCCAGATGCTTCTTGTTGCGCGTTCCCACACAGGTGATACATATCAGCAGGAACGTAGCCACCTTGCTATACACGAGGTTGCCGTCATGGTAAATCATCCACCGCTTGATGCGAGTGTGGATATCCGTCACTACGCCGCCCAAGAAGTCCAACTGCTCCGGCTCCAGTGCGTAGGCGAAGAACTCCATCAGGATGGAGACATAAATCACCGCCCTGAATATCTTGTAAAAACCCTGTAACTCTTTGCTTTCTTCCATTTACTTTACGATGATGTTGGGTGATAATGAGAAAAGATGAAGGATGCCACGGTGGACACCCTCCAATCCTCTTATGAGTTTTATTCGTAGCCGTTGATGGTCTTCTCAGACTCTACTGTCCACGGAGAAATAGTTGCAGATATGACCTCCAAGGTGTTGCGTACAGGCTTCAATGAATAGCTGTAGGAATGACCCGCTTTCCACGTGTCGTTTGTGAGGAATACGAAGTTCTCCCCATTGCTGAGTTGCAATGTCATGTCTGGCATAACCTGTGCAGGAACATAAAGCGTATATTCCATGTGGTCACTTTGTGGGTCGCCGAAATAATAGGTCGTCACCGACTCGTCACTGCATTCTACCTTTCCGGTCTTGATGTTGAAAGTACCGCTGTCAAAATAACCGACGAACGTGAGTAGGCTTCCTGCAAAATCATTGGTGGTGAAACCGTATTCTGGTGAGGTATAGACCTTGATGATGACACGCACCATCTGATGGGTGAAGTTCAATGTAAGGCTCGGATTGGCGTATGATGCCGCTCCACTGGCAAACAGAAAATCATTGACCTTCTGCTCACTCTGTACAGCTGCCTCCGGCACTTGGAACTCTATGAGGTCGTTGGTAGGATTTGCCGTATAGGGATAGTAGGCATTGAAGGTGTGAGTGTCTGTGTCCGTGAAAAACACCTTGTTGGCTGACACAAACTGATTCGTGCCGCCGCTTCGGGTGAACTTCATATTGTTGATCATCCCTGTGGAAGAGATGCCAATCATATCATTGAGTTCCCACTGGTTGTCAACGGCTCGTGTGGAAACGGCAGGTTGCAGCATCTCCAGATTGGTGAATACCTGAAGCTGCTTGGTTGATGTGCTGTCGGTCACGACCACAGAACCTCCGCCACCGGGCAGGTAAATCTCATTGACGATGTCTTGGTCACAGGACGTGAGGAGCATGGCTCCAAGTCCCAACATTAGAAACAAATTCTTTTTCATGCTTTTTCTTTTTTAATTGTTGTACTTTGATGATGATACGGGTGATACTCGATGTCTGTATATGGGCTAATCCATAATCGTGATGATGGGTCTCGCCTTATGCGGCTGCCACTTGGGAGTCTCCTGTATGGCACCGCTTCCCAGTGAGTAAAGCCATGCCTTGGCGGTCGCTTGTCCTTCTACCTCCGTTGAAGTCCAATACCAACAGTCATCATCCTCATCGGGGATAGGTGTGCCGCCGCATTTCAGGATGTATGGGTTGATGATGTCCTTGGCATGATAGAGCAGACGCATCTGTGCCACACTGGGGATATAGGCACTTTGCCCGTAACGCCACATGTCGAAGACACGCTCAGCCAAAGGCGACTTCACATCGGTCGTGCCATAAAGGGCAAAAGTGTTCTTGTTGCCGTCGTAGGCGGTGAGGTCACAGGATGTGTCCTGTTCCACACCGATACTGTCAGCAAAGGCTTCGGGAGCGATGTCCCACAGATAGACGGCATATCCGTTTCCCTCCATTTCTTCCCTCTGATTGACGTTGAACACCACTGCAATGGCTTGCTTGCACGATTGCTCGTAGGTTTCGTAGGGCATCACCTTGCCGTCAGTGGTCAAGATATGGGTGACCTTCATGGCTGTGTCGGGAAAGTCCTGATGCTCGTCACAGGCAGTCAGCAACACCGTTGCCGCAACTGCCAAGATTGAAAACAGTTTCTTCATACGCATAGTCATTTTACAGGAAGTTTCACACCCAGGACAATACCCGTTCTGAACAGGTCTTCACCCTTGATCATCACATCGGTCTTCACCTGCCAGAAGAGCTTCCAGCCGTGTCTGAGTGTATAGTTTTGCTCATAGCCGAGGTGGATGCCACCCAAGAACCTGTCAGTATCGCTACCTGCCGATGCTCCTATGCGCATGTTGCCATGGTGGTTGCGTCCTCTTGCCACACAGGGCTTATAGGCAAAGCCGAAACCATAACTGCGGTAGTTGTTCCAAAAACTCTCAGGACAGACATGACCGCACGATGCGCACTCGTTCCACTTGATATATCCGTTTGCAAAATACTCCCACGCATTGTGGTACTTCGTCTCATACTCGTAGGACAGCGTCACGTCCAGTCCTCGCTCATACAGGCATCCGAACCCCAAGGATATGCGGTCGCTATTCTGCTGCGCCATTGCCGGAGTCATGCTTGCCATAAAACAGATGACAACGAGTAAGGTATGCACAAGCCAATTCCTCACTCCTAATTCCTCATTCCTAATTCTCATTATTCCTCCTCCAACAGTATATGGTTAAACGAATCGGCAGACAGCACATCCTCATAGTCGATGCTGAGCGAGATGGTGCGTCCACTTATCTGTTTTTCCGACAGCTCGATGGTCAGCACCTTGTCGTTGGGGAAGGTCATCTTCTTCACCACAATCACGTTGCGATAGCCATACTTGAAGGTCTTCGCATCGTCCAACACAAGAGATGGGGTCAGTTCCACTATCTGCGCATTGGTAGCCTTGCTCTGCTTCTTGTCCGATAGTTTGATGCGCATCTCGTCGATGTCGAAGCGGATGTTGGTCTTGTTCTCCACGGAGAAGTCGATGAAGAAATATTCGCCCACGCTGTAGATGTTGTTCAGGCGCATTACCATGCGGTGCATCTTCGTCGCCACGTTGCGGTATTTGGCAGACGATGACCATATCTGACGTGCATACTTGGTCATGTCGGCAGTGGACAGGCTTACAGCGGGATTGTTGTAGGCATTGCGCTCCGAGCATTCTATTTCCTTATCGGTTACTGCCTCCTGCATCCTCGTGGTATAGAGCAGTGCATACTGCGTGCGGTAGCGTTCCGTCACGATTGTCACTATCGCCAACACCTCACCGTCGGCATACACGTTGTCCTTCGGCTTCAGGCGGATGGTGTTGTTGATGGGTTGGTCGCCCACCACCTTGTCTGTGGATATATCGACAAAGCGGATGGGTTCGGAGGCGGTGATGACGGTGGTCACTTGGTCGTTGACCGTCAGCTGCTCCATCTCCATGTAGGTGGTCTGCGCCTTGGCTGAAAGCACGCTCAGCGAAAGCAATGCACAGACATTCATTTTCTGAAAACAATTCATATTAGTTGATTTTTTGATGTTTATACTCTATGAGCCACCGTTCCCGACAATTCCGTTGTCGGGCAGTGTCTATTTCCTTTTCTCTTTCCCATTTACAAGGTAAACAAACGTCCCATACTTCAGCTTCACTTTGTTCTTCTTGATAGCCTTGCTGATGGCATTGCTTGTCTTCTGGTAGGCATTGGTCACGGCTTGCATTCCCCATTGCGAGAAACTGTTGTTCGCTCCACTCTGGTCGATGTTCATGTTGCTCTGCATAGCACCGCTCGCCACATCTTTCGTGGTCTCACGGAACTGGCTGCCGGGGACATACAGTCCCTCCAGTCCGTCCGTGTCATAAAGCGAAAGCGAAACCTTTATCAGCTCGTCATCCACAAGGATGGAGTTGATGCTACCCTTCACTCGCTGCGAACCGAAACCGCTCATGGTGGCATAGAGGTACGACCCTTTCTTCACCACGGTCTCACCAATCTCAATATCGTCCAACAGTCTCAGCCGCACCCTCGACCCGTCCGTAGCCTTCACGTCCTCGTCAATGATGGCCTTGATGAGCTTTGGCTCATGCTCGTTCTGCGTCAGGGTGTTGAAATAGTCCGAAGTCACCTTCACCTTCTTCACCACCTCCTGTGCCTTGTCCTCCTCGTCCAGTGCCTTCACCGCCTTGCTGTCCTCGGCAATCTGACCTTTCACCTCAATCTGCTCCTTGGGAGGCCCAGCCTGTGTGGTATCCTGGGCCACGGGGGCAACTGCCGCCTGTCCTCTCAGCCTCGCTTCGGCGAGTGCCTTGTTGAGTGCTTCGAGTGCTTCCGCTTCTCGCGCCTTGGCATCGGCCACTTCGGCTGAATCGTCCTTCTCTTCTGCCTGACGGACGAGTTCCGCAAGGTCTTCTTCTGTGTACTTGGATTCATACGCTTCTTTCTCTTCTTCGTTGTCACGCTCAATGTTATCAACAGCCGAATAGTCTGCTATGCGACCATACGACTTCGCCATGTTCTCATACTTGCCACCGATGCCGTCACCATTCTTAATCTGCGCTCCGGGCAGGTTGGGGTTCAGAAACTCGGTGGTCTGCAGGTTCTTGTCCTGCGTTTCCGCCACCTCCGTATTGAACATGTCAAAGACAAAATAGCCTGTGGCAATCAACGGGATGTACACGATGGCTGGCAGCATGTACTTCGGCTGACGGAAGTTTATCTTATCTGTTATTCTCATCGCTGTCTGATTTTGATGTTACTGACTTGTCTCGATTCTCCTCGTTGGTTCGATGCGTCACGGGAGGAGTGATGCAATGGGCTGCATTCATCATCTGCTTCATGCGCCCTTCCTGCCGCTCGATGGCACTTGCAGCCTCCGTCCGATGACCGTAATACCGCACCATCCTGTAGATGTTGATGCCGAAGCACGTGGCGACAAAGCCGAAGACGATGACGAGAAACAGCGTCTTGTGGGCATTGGCAAAGCCTTGCACCTTAGCCGCCGCACGGTCTATCCTCGCGGTCTTGGCAAACTTGCGCCCTGCCGCCACCTCCTTCTCATACCGCTTCTTGTACTTGGGGTCGTTCTTGTCGGGCATATCCTCGCCCACAAGCATCCGTCTGATTCCTTTTACACTCATACCGCTAGGATATTAGAAGTTTGACTTCGACTTCTGCTCAATATCCTTGTTGAGCAAGGTTCTCCAGTTCGTGATGAGCAGTCCATGAGGATTGTTCTCCGTCCTCGGCACGCGCTTCACCTGTCCCGCCGTCACCAATTCACGCATCAGAATATTGCTCCTTCGCTCTATCCTTTGCCTACCGTAGTAGGTGAACTCCATCTTCTCCTTGTTGAACTTGATGCTGTCGCAAAAGATGCTGAACACGGCACTCGTACCCATGATATTGTTGTAAAAGCCCTTTTCCTTCAGCGTATTGTACTGCGCCAAACCAGTTTCATCGACCAAATACATCGCCTTCTCCATCGAATAGCGGATGTACTTGTCATCGGGAGCAAGCGTAAAGAAGTAATGGTGGAACATCTCGATATGGCTCTTTGCCTCCACATCCAGCGTTTCCTCCATCGTGGTGCGGTTCACCAGTATGGGCACGTTGCCGTCCAATACATACACCTTTTGCTGCGCGTCCGTCACCATGCAGCGCGCCGTCCAGATGCTCGACACCGAGATGATGATGCAGCCCATGAGGAACGCAGAGCAGATGATGCCCACCAGCTTGATTTTGTTTTCTAAGTTCTTGATTACCATACGTTACTGCTTGTTTGAGGTCTGATTTCTCTTCATTCTCACATATTCACGGTGCAGGATGGTGTATATGTCCTTCTCAACTTCTTCCACCAGTTTGGCGTAATACTTGATGCAAGCCTCTACGTAGATGCCTTCGTATTTCAGTTGGATCCACACCCACCAGATGTCACGTTCACGTCTCCGTCGATTTCTGTAGATTTTGGCACGATGCAAGCGATAACTCAGGTAATCTACCATAGGCACTACATACTCGTCGTTATCCTCAAAGCCTTCTGCCATCTCCTCATACTGTGGGTCGATGTAGTTGTTTTCGGAATTGAAAAACTCTTCCTTTGCACGCTTGTTGGCAAACGCCATGAATTTCTCATCTTTGAGCCAACGCTCAATTTCATTTTTTGCTTTCATTTTTCTTGATGGTTACTTTTATTTGTTTCAATAGGAGGTGCGGTGACTCACCGCACACTCACATGTTATCTCATCACGGTCGCCATGGTTCCCGTAGCCGTCATCTTGGCTTGTTGTGCCACGCCCTCGCCGAAGTTTCGGGTTGAGAAGGCGGTGTCGCCCTCTGGTATCATCCATGCCGCAAGGTCGGGCACGAGGTTCAGGCATTTCAACGCCACGATGCTCGCTGCCATCAGATAGCCTGCCGAGAAGAACGAGTTTTGCAGATAGGCTGCCATCGTCTGCTCACTGGCGGTGATGGCCGTCAGGTTCTCTACCTGTATGCAGAGCACAATATCAAACAGCAACAGGACGTAGAAACCGACGAAGTAGAGCATGGCTCCGTAGAAATGAACTGTCAAATAACGGGTTAGCCACTTCGCCCACGCTCCTTCCCACTTGGGCAGCAACGAAAATGCCCATTGTATTGGACCGAATATAGTGAGCATTCCGAGCAATATCTGCTGACAGTATATCGTCGCCCACCAACCGATGCGGAACACGATCAGGGCTATCAGCATCACTATCTTGTCGATGCCCACCACGGCCCCTGCCGTCAGTGAGGTGAACCACAGTTTGCTGGCATCCTTCTCCATGTTGGTCACTTCGTCCACGCCCGTCTGCTCCATCGTCGCCTCTATCAGGTTGGGGTCTGATGTGCCCTTATGCGCCACGTCTGCCTGTGCCTGGAGGTCAGTGTACATCGAGTCCCTGACATATACCAACTGCTGCACCTCCTCAAACTTGTCGGAAATTTGGGTCGCCTCTGCCTCATAGAGGTCGTGGGTGTAACTGCCGATGCAATTGGGAATATAGGATAGAAAATCCAATACGCACCAGCTGCTGCCGCTGTTGGTCATGCCTGTGTCAGCAGGTGGGTACCACCAACAGAGGATGATGCTCACCACCAAGGGCTTGAACAGTTTCATCACGTCCAACGGTTCGTTCTTCACCATCATCTTGTAGGCCATGCTTGCCGCCACGATGATAGAGAACAGTGCCGCCAATGCCATACACATTTGGAGGATCCACCAGAACGGCCCTTGTGAGCCTGTGAAGGTGGCATCGGTCAGGAACTCGTTGGTCTGGAATATCACATCGTCAATCTCCTCTTCGAGGATGTTGATGCCGAAATCGCTGAGTATGTTGTCTGCCATCAGTGCCTGGTTCTATTGTTGATAATCTCTTTGATAAACTCTATGCCTTTCGGTGTCCATGACAGATAGAAGTGGTAGAAGCAGCGCATCCTGCCTGTGACATATACCGCAATGCCCTTGTCCTGAAGGTCTTCACGCAGTTTCCACATTCCATATTCCTTGGTGATGATGCCTTCCTCTTTGAGGGTCTTCACAATCTTGCCGTAGTAACTTCCGACATATTTGTGAAGCTTTGACATTGAAACTACCTCTAAATCAGATGGCATATAATGCTCATCAACGATGGGTGTCCTGCCGATAACGCTGATTCGCTTCGGCATCCTTGACATCTCCAACTGCCACTTGCCGTTTTTCCTCTTGGCGGCATAGAGACGTAACTGTATTTTTGATATTGATTCCATAGCTATTTCTTTATTTTATGTTCTTTCGATAACAGGAATGACTCCCACGCTCTTCAGTTTCTCATAGAGGAAGCGGCGACCTTTCTGTGTCCATTTGGTGTTCATGCGCACATCCTCCGTACCGTCCTTGTGTTTAATGAGGTAGGTCTCGCTGGTCACATAACCGCAGTCCTTGTAGTCGGCATACAGAATCCACTGCTTGCCACGCTGATACTGGATGTTCATCTCCTTCAGACGTCGGTTGAAGCGGATGGACGACTCGCCATAGTCCTGTGCTATCTGTGTGACCAGGACACTGCTCTTCGTGGCAAGGATGATGTCAAGGTAACTCACCTTGTCCTTCATCTCCGTCACCTCCTGTTGCAGGTCATCCACCTTGGATCCCAACTCAACGATGCGTGTCCTTTGGTGTTCACACTCCTGTTCGACAAGCAGACGCTTTTGTCGTTCTTCCTTCAGATTGACTGCTAACCGTATCAGGAAGTCTGGCTCTGCCAATGCCTTCTCGATGGTCTGCTGTGTCATATAGGCACCATGCTTGCGGATAGAGGGGAGCACCTCCGATGTCACCCACTTGCGGAAACGTTTGGCTTCGGGTTTGCGACTGTCAAGGATGACATCATACAGTCCGTCTTCATTGATAAAGTTTGTAACCTGTTCTCTTCCAAGACTATCCGAGATGGGGTACTTTGAAAGTACATCATCCGAAAGTCGTTGTACCAACTTGCTGGTTTTTAGTCCAAGAACTCTTGCCACATCAGCCAAACAGAACAAGGGTTGCTCTGGTGTTCCTGTGGTTCGGACTGCTCCAAATTCCTCGTTGTTGAAAATCTGAATATCGTTCATATCTCTATGCTGTTTTGTGATTATTTCTTCTCTTCCCTTATTTCTATCTGTTCACACTTTCTTCACCCTCACCGCTGTTGGCATCATCGCCGTCAGTGCCTGTCGAGCTCCTCACGCCCTTCATGTTTTCCTGCCAACGGCTCTTGGCATCGCTGATGATGCTGCCTTTATGTACTACACGGTCGTTGGTGGCTGCCAAGAGGGCGGTAGTCTGGCTTTGGGTGTTGAGCTGCACAAGGTATTTCAGTAGTGTCTCGTTCTGTGTCGTCAGGTCGGCATAGATGCTAAGATACTGCCGCTTTCTCTGTGCATTGGGCATATAGGCATCCTTGGTGGCTTTCACGGCACACTGGTACATATTGTACAGTTCCTCCCACCGACGCTTGTCGTTGATGGTGCCTCCTGTAGGGATGATATGGTCTATGTTCGCCTTCATCTTGTCCAACTGACCGTTGATCTTGCTGCTTTCGGCAAGCCAGGCGAGGTCTATCTGTCGGTCGGCTACGTTCAAGGCTTCCACCTCAGCACGCTTGGTGAGGGCAGAGTCTATCTTCTCCGCATCATCTACTTGGTTGTAGAGGTTGATGCCGGCAAGAGTGCGGAAACCTAACTTGTTCTTCTCTGCCGCTGTCTTCTTATAGTTGTTATGTAACAGCCAATAATAGAACTCAGGGGTGAGAGAACCGCCACCTGTCTCCATCACCGTTATCTGGTTCTGCTTGGAGGAGTCGTGGTTGTAGGTCACGCTCTGGGCTGTGGCTTTGATGGTGGTTGCTACCGCCATGATGAGTATCATTGTCTTCTTCATGTCCGTTCTTCTTTTGTTTACAATCCGTCAATAGTCAAGTTTTCCTGCCACTTTCCATCGGCTGAAGGCATCTTCCAGTATCTCTTCCTTCGTCCTCGTCCGATACACCTTCTCCTTCCAATAGCCCATGCGCAGCTGCACATACCGCCATGTCTGGAAGTAGGCTTGGTTCAGATGTTTTTCTATCAGGTCCAACGAATTGTTGATATTGTCCAACACCATCAGCAGGTCGGAAGTTGAACAGGCTGCCGCTCCTGTGGCATACAACACGAGGTCGTTGACGCTATGGTAGAGTTGGCTTCCTTCGTTGTATATGTTGTCGATGGCTTTCTTGTTGATGCTGATGAGCATCGTGTCAGCCAGTTCGATGTGTTTCCGCTTGATGACCTTATCATTGAAGTCCTCCAACAGGTTCTTGTAGTCACTGATGCGGTCGCTCACCGTCTGGTAGGTGCTCTTCACGTTCAGCACCGTGCGCAACGACTGGTACATCACATCGATGATGTCGAAGGCCCGGGTGTATTTGTCCAAATCCACATTCAGTTCCTTGTATTTGCCCACCTCTTCACTGCTGTATTCATGCAGCAGTTGATTGCTGTACTCCAAAGTGCTGCGTGCCAGCAAGAGGCTGCGCTGCTTCTTGTGGTCGTTGATGTATGCTTCCACCGATACCGCATCGAATCCCCATTGCGCCAAGGCTGTATTGGGGAAGAGGGTAATCAGCAGGAGAGCTATGATGATGGTATGTCTCATTCTCCGTTCCTCCCTCAGTTTTCGTTCTCGTTATCTTCACCATTCCCTCTGTTAGGGTCTGCATTCTCTCTCCATCGCTCGTAGCACTCTTCAATGAGTGTCCTTCTGCGACCTTGGTCTGCGTCGATTGAAGGAAGAATGTCCTTCAGCACGTCAATGATGCTGCGCTTGTAGTGCATCATTTTTTCTAATGATACCAAGTCGGCGTAAATCTTGGTGATACGGCTATCTACTTCACGGGCTATCTCCAGACGGTCGCTCGACCAGAGCAGGTGTATTACATCGTCATTGTCGGCGGTCTGGGTTGCCTCGCTCTTGGCATATTCTGTGGTGATGCTGCACGACGGGAACTCCTGGGCTATCTCCGAGATACGGCTGTTCACCTGCCTCGTCTTCTCCTCGTCAGAGGCATTCGGGTCAAGGGTCAGCACATCCACCACCTGTGTGTCGGTGTATTCCGAGGTCAGCTCCCACGATATTTGCAGTATCGCACGGTGTATCTTGATGCCAAGGAAGTACTTGGGCTTCCTTGCAATGGACAGTGTCGCCTTGAAGGTGATAATGCCGTTGATGTTGGGCATGGTGGCAGTTCGGACGTAGGTGTAGCCGTTCCACGAACCGGCACCTTGCCACGTGAGATTGTAGGCTGACTTCACATCCTGCATGATGGCAGGGATGCGGTAGTAGTCATCGGTGGAGGTGGCATTGTCGTTAGCCGCCTCGCTCTTGGCATTCTGTATGTCTGCCAACTGCTGCTGCCATGTCGCCAATTCCTTCTTCAGGTTGTCTATCTTCGTCTTGTTGACATTATGTTGCTGCCGCAAGGCAGGGGCTTCCTCCACAGAGGCATTGGCTATCTGCGTGAGCAGGTTCCTGTTCTCTGTCTCCAACTGGCTTATCTGCGCCTCCAACAGGGCTATCTTGCTATTCGCCTCACGTTCCTTCTCGTCCAGTTCCGATAGGTCGAGATTATTTTCTGATACGCTTGTCCTCATGGCGCATTCCTTGCTGTGGGCATTGAGCGAACCGCCGCACTCACGGCACTTGTACTGCGTGCTGCCCTGTCCGAGGGTGACACCGTCCGAACAGGTGACGCTGATGGTCACGCTCTCCACGCCCTTCAGTTTGGCGGCATCGGTGGCTTGATAGTAACGGCGTGCGTCACTGCCGATGTAATAGACATAGCCCTCCTCGTTGTCGTTATACTCCGAGAGACGTGCCTGCAACTGACGCTTGAAGGTATTCAAGTCCATGCTGTAGGAGTCGAAGACATCCTCATACACCTCTTCCACGTTGTTCCAGCTCTTGGTAACGTGTATCTCGTAGGCGTAGGCCTTCTTGGTCTGCTTGCCGCCACGGCTGATGATGTACGACGACATCCAATAGTTCATCGTATAGGTGAAGCCGTCGCTCTGGGCGTTGAGCTGCTGCACACGGCTGCGGCTCCATCCGGCATGGTTCTCCGAGTTGGCCAGTATCTGCTCTCGCTGCGTGCTGTTAGGGTAGAAGTTGGGGTCGGAGGTGTTGATACGATACCAATGGTCACCGTTCAGAATACTGTTGTCATCGGTCGGCGGATAGTAGTCACAGAGGCTTACGCTGCCTTGGTCTCGTCGGGCAATGTACCAACGCTGTGTATAGTAGTTGCCCTGCGTCTCGCTCAGATAGTCTGTCATCCACGAGGTGATGTTGTAGTTGGAGAGGTCGAAGAGGGCTGCCACGTTGTCCTCGCCACCCACCAGACTAAGGAGTGTGCTGCCGATGCCGTTCTCTGCCTGTTCATAGAGGTCATGGTAGTTGTCATAGATGTCGATGATTTTACTCACCTTGCCATTGAAAAGGTCGTTGAAGGCACTCTGCTGCAAGAGTGCGCCTGATGCCCCGTTGATACCTGCCGTCGCCAACGATGCTCCCATATTGTAAAGCGTCTCGATGTCGGCGGTGAGGTTCTCCACGGTGAAGTTGCCGGGCACACTGGCGATGTCATCCAACAGCTGCTGCCAATCTACATTGCCTATCTCCGAGAGTTTGAGGATGGCGGCTATCTCTTGGTTGATTTCCAAGAACTGAATGTCGGCAAAGGTCAAGCTACTGTTGGTCACGACACTCTCAAACTGCATACACAGCGACTTTGTGTCGGCGCATATCTTCATCAGGTAACTGCCCCAGTAGAGGGCGGTCTGCGGACTTTTCAGCATCATTCCTGCCACCGTCCATATCTTGGGCATAATCTTGTTCGCCACCATATTGTGGATGCGGCGGTAATAGTAGTTCTCCGTGCTACTGCTCCAAATGCCGAGGTCGGTGAATGCCTTGCGCTCCAAGAACTTGGCAGCGAAGATGCCGGCAGTGGCAACCTCTGCGGCATTGTAGTGCTTCAAGATTTCGCCCACCTGCTCGTTATAATAGCTCTCTGCCATAGCTCCAGCACCGAATGCGGCAGCCATGGCGGCAACGATCTGCTTGTCGTAGTTCACGCTGTAATACTGCGCATGAACCCTTCCCACGACAAGTGTAAGACACATATATATTATAATAAGGTATAAACGTCTCATTGCTTCACTACTTTACGTTTTTACTACTTTCAGTTTCTACTATTCCACTACTTTACTACTTGTAGTATTTACTATTGGTAGTATTCACTACTAATCGTATTTACTACTAATCGTAAATACTACCCAGCCACCGTTCCCGAAAGTTTTGCTTTCGGGCATCTGGGCTTTACGTCTATTCCGGGATTTCCGTTTCCATCAATCAGCCCCCGTGCTCGCCGTGTCAGCGGCGAGTGGCTCCATCGTCCGTCAAATTGAGCACATGCCCCGCCTCATTGACCTTCTGCGCAAATGCCAACGACTTCCCGATGCCACTGGCATCCCAATCTCTGCAATACCGCTCGATAGCCTCCTGATGTCTGCACTTCAGTTCATGCTTATAGAGTTTCAATGCCTCCTTCTCAGCTCGCTCGGTGGTGTAGGTCATATAGCACTCGTGCGGCTCCTCCACACCATACACTCCGCTCGTCGATCCACGTCGGATAAACACCTCACGGAAGAAACTTCTTCCCTCCTTGTTATCCAAGCGGTTGACAGTGAATATCTTCTTGCAATCCACATCCGTCAATCCTAATATCGCCTTGATCTCGTCGAATCGCTCACGAAATTTGCTTTGGTCGAGCAGCATCACCACGTCGGAGTTGTTGATGATGGCTTCCTTCACGATGGGACTGCCGATGATGTCCTGTATCTCCTGTGTCACTACGCCCACGCTCGCCCAGAACTTTCGGGCTGTCTTGTATAGGTACTTGATGTACTCGGCCATCAGCGGCGAGGCGATGGCTTTCCATGCCTCCTCGATGACAAGGCACTTGCGGTTCTTCTTCAGGCGCATCTTCTGCAGGAACACGTCCATGATGATGAGCGTCACGATGGGGAAGAGCTGCTTGTTCTCCTTGATGGCATCCACCTCGAAGACGATGAAGGTCTCGTCGAACAAGGTGCTATCCACGTTCTCGTTGAGAATCTTGTCGTACTTGCCGCCACGGTAGAAGTTTTGGAGCATATAGGCGAAGTTGTCGCAGTCGATGGTGGTGATGTTGTTCTCGATGCAGATCTGGTCGAGACGCTCACAGGCGAACTCATAGAATGAGTCGAAGGAGAGGGTCTTCACGCTCAATGCCATGCGCCGTTCCTCCAGTCCCTTGATGAGTTTCTCCACCTTGTCGTGTATCTGCGTCAGCTCCGTGCCGCGCCGCTTCTCCATGGTGGAGAGGTTTTTTCTCAGTGTCTCCTTCTGTGAGGAAGGATAGGGCTGCACACCGTTGAAATAGAAATCGTAATACTCCGTCACCAACTGCTCCACGACACGGAACTCCAGTTCGGGTATCTGCGTCTCCGAGCCTTTCCATATCAGCAGTATCAGGTTCTTCAGGAAGTCTATCTTCTCAATGTTCAGCTCCCGCTTGCTGATGTTGAAGGGGTTCATGGTGATGGGCTTGTCCTCCGTATAGGCGATGTACTTGCCGCCCACATACTCGCAGAGTCCCTCATACGAGTTACCCGTATCGACCATGACGATGTCGGTGTTCTGCTCCCACAACTGACGCACCACGCTGTTCATGTGGAACGACTTGCCGCTGCCCGAAGGACCCAAACAAAAAAAGTTCGAGTTGTCGGTCAGCTTCTCCTTTCCCTCCTTTCCTGTGATGTCGATGGCTACGGGCACACCTTGGCGGTCGGTATAGTATATCTTCAGCGGGGTGTCCTCATTATGCACGATGCGCTCCTTGTACATCAGACAGGTGGCGGCATCGCCGAGGGTGAGGAATCGGTCGTAGTCGGCATTCATGCCATAGCAGTTGCCGGGGAAAGAGTTGACGAACAGCTCCAACTGGTTGTAGGCCCGCTTGCTGATGTGGATGCCCATGCGCGAGAAGGAGTTTTCGAGATGGTTGGTGCATTTCTGTATGTCGGTGTCGCCGCTCACTGCCACCACGAGGTTGTAGTGGGTATAGACGAGCTGCTTGCTCTCACGGGCTATCACCTCCTGCACACGCTTGATGTCCTCTACAGCCATCAGGTTGCTGGGGTTGGGCATGGAGGCATGGCGGTTTTTCTTCTTGTCGAGTAGGGCAAGCTCACGCTTCTGGTTGGGCACGAACACCATCTGGTTGAACACCACGCAGTCGGCTCCGGGCACGCTATCGACGATGCTCACGAGATCAACGGGCATACTGGTGTTGTTCACCTCGATATTTGCGTAGGGACGGATGACCGACGGCAAGTTGGCATAATCCACATCCACAAGGCTATACACCTTGCAGCTACGGTCCCCCATGCCGATGGTCTCGTCATCGACCTTGAAGTTGGTCATCGACACCACCTTGTCACGGAAGTTCATGGAGAAGAAACGGTCCACATACTCGCAGGCTTCCGTTTTGCCGAGGAATCGGGACTTCACGCCGGCATCCCTCAGCTGGTCGTGCACCTTGCGTATCTTCACCAAGAAGTCACGCCATTTCTTGTTGTCGAACGACATCAGACGGCTCTTCTTGTTCTCCTGTGTGATGGTGAGGTAGCAGACGCTGTCGGTAAAGGGTCTGCCGTTGAAATAGCGGAAGTAACTCTCGCTCAGGAACTCATGATTTCCACCGTTCTCTTCCTTGAATGCCTTCCTCACAAACACGTCCTGCTTGTGCAGCGCATAGCCTTCGCCCAAGGTCTGGGCAAGGGCGGCGAAGAGGTGGGTGAACTCATAGTAGGCCTCGATGTTGGCGGAATACTTCTGCACAGGGTTCTCCATCTTCAGAACAGCGGAGTATTCGCCCGTCTTGGTATAGAGCACGCCGATGCCATCCACTTCCTCGATGGAGAAGTAGATGTCCTGGAAGATGCGCTTGCGCTTCCCTCCCGTGCCGAATGCCTTGACACTGATGGCCATGCCCACGCAGATGGCTGAGAATATGAGTATGATGTATAGGGTCATTGTTCTTTTTCTTTTTTAATCGCAAAAAGGCGGGCGCACCCTCATGCGTGATGCCCCCACCTCCATTCACTTACAATCATTGATAGCTTTCCACTTGGACATAATGGATTCTCTTTTTTGTTTTACACTTTCTTTGAATAGGCATAGATGAATATGCCGTTGTCACTCTTCTTGCTGTGCAAGCCCTTGCGCTGCTTCATGACGATGAGAACGCCACCGACAGCTACGGCGAGGACTAGCAGCACGAGTCCTGCCACGAAACCGAAGATGCAGTAGCCGAGGATGAAACCCGCAACGGCTCCTCCTGCGGTGGCTGCCGCCCAGTAGATGTAGCGTCCCTGCAACCCGAAGAACTCCAATGGACGTTGCAGTCCCTTGAAAATGGGATAATCCGGAAAACGCTCTTGCTTTGTATCTGCCATAACTGTCAGTGTTTTAACGTTCTACATACTCACAATCTCACGCTGCGTTTAACCTCCAATGCCGAAGAACAGAGGCAGTGCCTGGGCTGCTGCAATGAGGAAAATACATGCGCCGACGACCATCATGATCTTCTTTTTCACGTCCTGTTCCTCGTTGTTCATGGCGATGTAAACGCTTATGGCTCCGACAATTGCAACGACACCTGCAATGGCATAGCAGAGCTTCACCACGATAGGTACATACTTGGCAATCTCCTCCGTCACTGTGGTAAGCGCGGTCGTTCCTGCCGAGTAGTCGCCGGCTGCGTTCTGTGCCATTGCTGCGGTGGTGCCGACAAGCAACATCAGGGCGAGCGTTTTCATGCGCTGTGAAGAGAAGAATCCCTTCACCTTCTTGTTAATCCTTTCAAACATTCTTTTTACCTTTTAATTTGTTACACTTTGAGTTATCTTATCTCGTATCACCTGTATCTCAAATCTGATAACCGAAGAAAGCGGGGAAGACGATGGTCGCTCCTATGAGGAACAGGCAGGCTCCCACCAGCATCATGATGTTCTTCTTCACTCCTTCTTCGCCCGTATTCATCTTTATATATATCTGCAAGGCGCTGACTATGACCACGATGCCCGCCACTGCATAGCACAGATAAACGATATAGAGCATCATCGTCACGGCATAGTCATGGGCACTCGCAAGTGCGTCCGCTCCCCAGCTGTAGTCCACGTTGCCACACTTAGCACTGGCCAGAGCTGGGGTTAAAGCGGCATATAATGATAGAAATGCACTTCTTGTTTTTGACATCATATCTCATTATTGAGTGATTCCACCTTGACCATGTCACGTCCATTGTGACGAAGACCGCGGGCGATGATGGTGTTGTTCAATTCTTCCGAATACATGGGGTCGGAATAGGTGGTATTCACTTCCTCCATCTTCTTCTCGATTGCGCTTTGTATCTTTTCAAGCACATGAGGCTTGCTCTCTTCCGCAGTGGCGGCTGCCTCCTCTGTAGGCTCTGCAAGCTGCTTCTCCTCGTAGGCTGTCTCATATTGGTTGTCGCCTACGCTGAAACCACCGTCGCTCTCGCTGACCGCTATCGACTCTTCCTCGTCGGTCATGTCACTGACATCAAACGACTCGCCCTGTGACTTCTCGTCCTTGGGCTTTCCGTACAGATCCTGCACGATGATGACCGTATAGTAGATGACATAGATTATGGTCACGACAATGGCGAATATTACAAATGACTTCATATTTTCAAGTTTGATTTTACTATGGTTTGGCTTATTGCCGATGCAAAGGAACTACCTTTTCTTCAATCTTAAACCGAAATGACTTTCCGCGGAGCCAAATCTTAACTCTAATTTTGATTACACTCGCAATCATACTCAAAAATCAAACTCGAAAGGCACAAAAAAAGCCCTTCCGATAGGGAAGAGCTTGTAAAGAGGGTGGATGAAAAAAATGTGGATGGCTATATGGTCAGGTACTTGCCATGGGAGAAGTCCTGATGTTCGTTAGAGAAAACATAGCCCAACTGGTTGGACAAGCATTGGGTGTTGCCTATCCTGGCATCGATGTTGGTGTGCGAATGTCCGTATATCCAATAGTCTATGCCGCTATCGGTGATATAGTCCTCCAACTCTACGGTGAACGCCACGTTTGCCTTGCTGCCTTGAAACTTTGGGTGGAGCATACGGAACGATGGTACATGATGGGTGACAACAATCTTATGGGCTGCTTGCGAATATGCCACTGCATCCTTGATAAAGGTGAGGCAACGTTCATGCTCAGCATTGAATTGGGCATGGGTCATCAGCTCACCTTTATATAATATACGGCGGAAGTCGCTTATCACTTGCTCGGTGAAGTAAGCGTCCTCCAAAGGAATCCTCGACCAAAGGGTGGAGAGGATGATGTCGGTGTCGCCAATCCTCGCAATACCGTTGTAGTGGCTGAATACATTGGGACGTACCTCCAAGAGATAGCCGTCGGGCAGTGTCGCCACATCATAATATTTGTAGAACTCATGGTTGCCCATGCAGCAATGCACCTCCTTGTAGTTCTCCGATGCCCAGTCCCAAAAGGGATGCTTGGAGTAGTTGTCATCGCCGAGATAGCCGATGTCGCCGGCAAGCAGCAGTATGTCGCCCGTCACCTCCAAGGGGTGGGCTTTCAGATACCGCCAATTGTCGGCAAACTCCAGATGCAGGTCGGATGCGTATTGTATCTTCATATTGGTCATGCTTCTATAAACAATTCATCCAGTTGATCTAACAGTCCGGTCACAAATGCCTCGTCTTGACCGAGTGACTTTGACAATGGTTCTGCGAGAGTTGACCAGTCGGCTCTGATGGAGGCGACAAACTCCCTTATACATGCCACTATTGAAGCAGGAGCCTCAATGTTGTCCTCAGTCATTATGACCACATTTTTCAGGATGTCCGAACGGTGCTTCTTGATGTCTTTGGTGTTCACATGCTTGCCGTCCCGCTTGTCTGCCATGAGATTTAGGTAGGCTCTTGCCTTCAGTGCTATCAAGGCAGCGGAATTGGCATGGCGTATGCCATCAGTCAGTTGGCTGTGTGCGATAGTAAAGTGATAGTAATCATCGTCCATGATGATGGCACTAAGACTCGACACATCTTCATCGGTCGGGATAGGTTCTATGACAAATCCCTTTGGCTCTCCAAGCACGTCGGGGTGGCGTGACAGCAGTTCTATCATCTCGGGATAGCCGTCTTTACCATCAAGGAAACGATACATTTCATACCTTGGTGGCTCACCAGCCTCCTGTTTCCTCTTTTCAGGTCGATAGCCAGCCTCCCGCACAAACTGCCAGAAGCGATTGGCGAAAGCCTCGGTCATGTTCTCTACGATGACTATCATGTCGATGTCGTGTGTGGCGCGTGGACGCACCACGGTATTGGTCATGGTGATGTCACAGGCTGCTCCGCCTATCACCACATAGTTTTCTGAGTATTCCGCAAATGCTTCACGGAACTTGACTAATCCTTCCATTTCTGTTCACTGATTATTCGTTCTACTTCTTTTTCTACTCTCGGATCATCATCATCTCTCAACGAAAGGACAAGGGAAAGGCGATCAACCCACTGGCTTTTGTCGCCCATTTTGCTGACAACAGGGTATTTCCATACCTCTATGATATAGTTGCCGTCATAGATGTTGGGATTCTCCATGACATCAGCCGACTTGACGGCACGATATTCCTTGCTTGTCATCATTATCATCTCTTCCCGGTCACGATTAAGCATGGAATAATGTGCCAGGGCATTGATGCCGCATACGGGGTATTCCGCATCCAAGCGTATGTCATCGCAAAAGATGCGGTTCTCCACAGGTGACAGCAAGACGTTCTGAGCCTTGTCCCACAGTTCCTTGCCCTTCAACTCGAAGTGTACCACCTTGCTGCGCTGTCCGTTCTGAATCTTTTGACACAGTCCTACATCTTCAAGACAGGTGACACCCAACGTGACGCTTTCGTAAGAATATGGAAGCAACGGTGCAATATCCCTTGGCGACATTCCTTCAATACTGCCCACCTGTAGGTGATAGAGTAGTATGTATTGCGCCACAGGGGTCAATACTTCGGCAATCTTCCTGTTGCTTGTCTTCTCCAATGCTATGATGCCTGGCAGATGGGCATATTCCTCGGACATGACAAAGAAGACTCCTTTGTCTGCCAGTCTGTGTCGCTCGTAGGTGGGTCCGGGCGCAAGGATAAACACCGCAGGCAGTCCCAGGGCTTCGGTCAACCGCTTGCCCGTGATGGCGCAAGTCCGTGGAGAGGGATTGCCCTTCTTGGGCTCAACGAACAGCAGGGGCGTGCCTTGGTATGTGCCATCATAGAAACGGTATGAGAGTTTCTCGCCAACCGTGATGCCTTTCAGGCTTTCCTTGGCACGAGGTTCCACCTCAAAGCGTCTGCCCAATATCCTTATTTCTTTTTTCAATTCCATTCTGCTACATTTTAATAATGTATTAAAACGATGCAAAAATAAGGATAATAATTGAGAATCAAGCATGTTTGGGCGAAAAAGTGCAGATTTGATATGTAATTTCAATGCATTTGAGCCATTTTTGCATCAAATGATGGTGTTTTCGTCTTTATAATGTCATTCAGATGCCGTTCGTTTCTTCCTCATCAGATAGTCGTTGACATCCTTGTAGTCGGCATATCTGAAGGACTCGTCCGTCACCCTGTACTCGAATACATTGCTGATGCTCTCAACCGTCTTGCGTCCTGCCTGGTCGTTGTCGAGGAAGCAATGGATGTGGGTGTAACGGTCAAGGTAATGCAATGCCTGTTTGAGGTTGGCGACTGAGTTCAGTATCATATAGTCGCAAGGGCTTTCAACGACAAACCATCGGTCTTGCTGTTTAACGAGGGTCATATAAGCAAGGAAGTCCATGAAGCCCTCAAAGACCAGACAACCGTTTTGCCACTCGTTGAACGTATGGGCAAGCAGGGTGATGTCCTTATGCCCGATGCAGCCCTTGAAATAGGGATTGCGCACCTCATGTCCTTCACTCAGATTGCCAAAGGCAATGCCATAGTAATGTTTTTGCTCAACCTTGTAGTGTATCTCCCTGCAATACATCCTGCCAATGGTGATGTCTATCCGTCGGCTACTGAAATAGGACAGCAGAGAATGGTTGCTCAGTGGGAGCAGCTTCACATCGTTCATCTTGGTTGTCGTGTATTCCTTGGCTGCGATAGCGGTCTCGATTGCCTTATCCACAGTGGCAATACTCTTGGACGCAAGGTAGGCAAGGGCATCGGAAACGGATTGTTTGTTATACATACGCTTTACCAGCTCCACAAGGTCACCGCCCTCCTTAATGGCGTAGTCGTACCACAGGTTCTCCTTCTTGCTGACCTTGAACGATGCGGTCTTCTCGTCCCTGAAGGGTGACAGATACCAGTAGGCATTGCCCTTCTTCTTTTTCAGCGTTACATTCTCCTTGTCTAAGAAGTCTATAATGCTCAGTTTCTTCGATTGTTCAATATTCATTGTACTTTCATTTGTTCGGTTTTACTTTGTCCATGGAAACAGTTTACTTTACCCTTTCTCCTATATAGGCACACCCGTAAACTAAACCATTTGCTAAACTACTTTTCCGCTTCCCAATTCAGCCTCCGATTTCGGTTTACTTTGGCCTTATTTCTTATATATAGGTACGGACGTAAACTAAACTGGTTTCTGAACTGTTTTTATTCCTCTTCATGGAACAGGTCAATCTCGGCAGGTGTATATCCGAAATAGTAATGATTATCCCGCTTCACTATGAGCTTTTGCTCGTTAATCAGGTATTTCAGCATTTTGATGATGACGCTTCTGCCACGCTTAAAGCCAATGTCTGCATAGGCTTGCGTTAATTCCTCCACCATGCGATCGAATCCTTTGATAGGTTTCTCCTTGAATGCAGCCGTCAGCGCCTCGTTATGCTGTTCGGATGTCAAGTCTTGGTAAGTAAACCTTGACGGTTGCTTGTCACCTTCTTCCTTCTCCGGCGTGTGCTCGACAATCTCTGGCAACCCTTCCTCATTGACTGTAAAGGCAAACGGCTTGAACTCCTTCTCACGGATGTGCATCGCCTTCACCTCGCTGATGTCGGGATTGGTGGTGCTCTTGGTGATGACAAGCACCGTCTCTGCCTTGTTGTTCATCTCCGTACCGATATGCCCGCGCACGTTATTGTCGCCCTTGTTCTGATGCAATACGCAATGGATGTGCAGGTCATACTTTGATGACCATTCCATCATCTTGTTGATGACCTCGACCGATTCTCCCGCATTGTTGATGTCGAGAAGCAGGTCTCTGATTCCGTCGATGATGACCAGTCCATAGCTTTGGTCTTGGGCAAGCGCATAGTCTATGACCTCTATCCTGACGGAGGGCGTGTACTCTCTCAGACAGATAAAGTCAAGGTTCTCGTTGTCGATGCTTGTAGGTAGACCAGCGAGCTTCAGGATGCGCTCCAGCACATTATGGCAGTGATAGCGGCTCTGCTCCGTATCTACATACAGTATCTTGCGTTTCCCCTCTGGCAGACTGGCGCGATAGTTCAGTACCTTGCCGTTGGCGAGGGAAGCGGCTACCAAGGCAGACACGTTGAAGGTCTTTTTCGCCTTTGCCTTACCAGTAGAAGCACTGAAGTTGCCCAATGTGGCTATGCTGGAATTATCAACCCATATAATCTGAGGAGGTGTTTTATAAGTATCTGTTGCCTTTATCAACGATTCGCTCAATATGCGATTGAGACGCTGTACTCCTTCCTCTTTTGAGTTAGGCTGTACATGTTTGTTATTTTCTTCCATTTTCATTCTTTCGGATTATCAATTTCTATTTTCGTTACCATTCCAATGACCTCTTGTTTGTTTTGGAGCAGCCACTTGTCGATTTCTTCTCTATTAAAATACAGCATTTTTCCCCTTGGCTTATAGTGTGGAACTTCTTTTGCGGCTGTAAGTTTGTATAGCAGGCTTTCAGAAACACCAATATACTTACATGCTTCGTCAAACCCCAAGACGGTTTTGGTCTGCTTGACCATCTTCTCCAATTCCTCGATTCGCTCTATTAGTTTGTCAATAGGTCCCAAAGCCTCCAAACTGTCTTCTATTGCGACAATTCGCTCATAGAGTCTAAAATGTCTTTCATTCATGTGTCACGTACCTTAATTAAATTGTTTACAGACAGTAGCACGGTTATATTAGCCGTCTATTCTTTCTTTGTGTAGATAGTACATATTCCTCTGCTTCTCTTTGAATCTCGTTCTTCGATTTGCCCTTGGTTCCTTGAAGCCATTCATCTATCTCAGATTTGAGGAACATGATGCGTTTGCCTCTCTTGTGAAACGGTATTTCCCGATTGCTTGTCCAGCAATATATGGTATGCTCTACCGGATGTGTTGGGAGATAAGCACATAATTCAGCAACCGTAAACCATGTTTCTTCTTTTTCTGATTGAACAAGTTCATATATACCATCAATCTTGTCTTCTAATGATGACAGCTTTTTCAGTACCCCCGTTATAGCGTTGGGAATATCTTCAAATCTTATACTATTTTCTTCCATGCTAATTATTTTTTATGATTTTTGATGCAAAGTTATGGGGAGACTGTCACTAAATAGAAAAAGTAACGTGATAGTAAGGCAGTATCAACCAAACTATCACGTTTTTACTTTCATTTAGCAGAATTATTGTGATTTATTCCTCTCTTAATATCTGTTCGATGGATTTGCAGATGGCATATTGACTTGCTGTCATGGAAACGTTTCTTCTTATCCTTGAAAGAGAAGAGGAAAGACAACTTGAAGTTATGAATTTCTCTGTTCCATCCTTTTTGATACTGGTTAAGAAGCGACCTTCTCCCATGACATATTGCCAATTATTGTTTATCAAATGGTATTGAGCCATAGCGTCAAACAGTACGGCTACATTACGTACATTCTTTACACGGATAGATGCGTCCAAGTCGCACTTGAATAGGCGACACAACTCGCTACGCACATCACTGTTGTCGGCAAAATCAAATATGTCGTGACTTTGGACAAGTTCTACCAACAAATCCATCTGTCTGTCTGACAATTGGCATCCCAAAGTGAGGATGGACGATTTCTTTCGGGTAAGGATTGGCAGACCAGTACCCACATGTTGAAGAAACAACTCAATAAGTTCCTGCTTGGAATAATCTTCTTTTTTCTTGATTATTGACACACACTTAGAGTCTCTAAACAAAGTACCAATAATGCCAATTGCCATCTGTCGCGAGTTCTTACAACGTGCACAATCACAGTCAATATATTGGTGACTGCGCTCAAATAGTTCTATGAAGTACTCTGTCTTCATATGATTCTTTTCAGCTTGAAGATACCAACTTCTTGCGATCTCAAACAACTCATACAGTTCTCTGTAGAAGTCTTCTGTACACTCCACATGTTTGTGGACACGCTTGCTCTCTTCAAAAAGAGAGAAGCCAAAAAAGGCTGTCTTTTTTCATTTTTATCTGTTTATTGTTATAAATGTTTGGTTTCCACGAAAGGTTAAAGTGCCAAAACAATAGCATCATTACATAGAATGTTGAAAATGAAAGGCACTAAAAACCACCTGTACAATAAAGGACTTATTGATACAAGTGGTCTTCTATACTAAGTGCTTACAAATGATAATCACTATTCATCTATGTCCAACTTAAAAGCTTCTGTAGCTTCATCTTTCTTCTTGTCAATTACTTTTGCGTAGATTTGCGTGGTTTTTACATTGGTATGCCCTAACATTTTGCTTACGGTATATATGTCTGTACCGTTAGCCAATTGTAACGTTGCATAGGTGTGGCGGAAGCAATGAAAGGTGATGTGCTTGGTAATCCCTGATGCTTTTACCCACCGTTCCAAAGGCCTAGATATCCATGAAGGGTCAGGCAGTCCGGCAAACACCAACAGTTCTCCGTCTTTCTTGCGCTCACCGCAAAGCTTGTATGCCTGTGGCGATATAGGCATGTATTCAACGCCCTTAGTCTTCTGCTGAGTGAAATTGAGACGGTACCCACCATTGTATTCTTCAACCTCTGACCATTTAAGCTTTTGAATATCGCTATGTCGCATTCCTGTCAGTGCAGAGAACAAGGCTGCCCGTTTTAGTATATCATCACACGGAGTCTTTGCCAATATATTAAGTTCTTCCAGTGACAGATACTCTCTTCGAGCACTCTGAAACATGATATTTTTAGCCTTGGCAGCAATATCACAATTCAGATAGCCATCCACGAAAGCTTGTTTGAGTGCCGCCTTGAAGATAGAGAAGTACGTCGATGCCGTATTCCTTGAAATAGTTCCTTTCTTAGAACCACCCTGCGGTGCCTTTATCAAGAAGGAACGGAATGCCTCAATATACTTCATGTCAATCTGCGAGAACTGTATGTAGTCACACTTGGCAAACATTGACAACAGTGTGTGCAATCTGCGCCAGTTGACAACTATCGATTCTGACGCAGTTTCCTCTCTTTCTTTGATTAACTTCTCAATATACTCCAGAACATTGCATTTTGAGCGTTCGCTTTGTTCTGCCATTTCCATTTGCTGGTCAGTAAAGAGAGCCATGTTGTCGTACTCTTTTTGACGCAGGACTCGAACGCCATCCGCATAAAGGCAAGTTTCCATATCTTGCTTGGATTTACACTGAATAACGCCATTGTCATCTCGCTTGGGCTTGTACTTTATTCTACCAGCAACGGCTCGCTCGCTTCGTCGTTTATCCCATATAGGGGTAGTAATAGACCTCCTGAGATATTCACGCACTCGTTTGGGTTTGTCATTTCCCGTCTCATAAACAGGATAAGCTTCAAGATAGATGAACCACTCATCTCTCCACTCACTTTTCTTTAATTTGACGGAGACTTTAGTATAATCTAATCTTTTCATAATGGTTTTATATCTTTATAAAGTTTGTCTATTGATTCCTTGTGAGCATACACATAATTACCGATTTGCCGGGTCGGTATTGAGTATTTTCGTATATGAGCATACACGGTGCTGTCATCCAGATGAAATTTCTTGGAAATCTCACCTATTGTATAGCAATCCTCTGGTTCCATGCGGTACATGGTAACTGGTTTCCTTGGCTTGGTGTCAAGCGGAGACTGTCTTAACGGAAACAGATTCATTAGTTCTCCTTTGCATACAAGTCGTATTCCTTTCTCTGGCTCAATGAAGGAAATCTTTTTCATGTAGATGAGCCTATAAATGGTTGAGCGGCTTGCACCAAACATAGCATACGCTTCCGTTATGCTGATATACTCTTTAGACTTGGGCATATTGCTTACAATCTTGTCCAGTTCAAGTTGGCGTTTTTCTTCATCATGCTTACGCTTCCACGCCACCTTGGAGCATTTGGGTGAACAATACCAGGACTCCAAAGTCCTTGCGAAGAACTCTTCTCCGCACACAGGACATTTCCGTACTATCTTATACTTTGCTACTGCCATAATTCATTCATTTTGTAGTTCTTAATATCTATTCTTCTCATCATATCTACTTTTTCTTACAGGTACAAATAAGGTACAGATGTTTATAATAATAACGCAAAGATAGCAATATTATTGTGTACGGCCAAAAACAAGAAAAGCGTGTAACTCATTGAGCTACACGCTTTCCATTTGATATTGTATTCTTATTTCTCTATGTGCTTATTTCACTTCCTCAAAGTCAGCGTCCTGTACGTTGTCGTCAGCCTTGCCGTTGTTCTGAGCCTGCTGACCTCCGGCGTTGGCGCCGTTGAAGCCCTGGCCTGCGTTAGGCTGTGCGCCGCCTGCGTTCTGATACATCTGAGCGCTGGCTGCCTGCATAACAGTGTTGAGGCCGTTGATGGCGTTGTCTATGGCTGTGATGTCGCCGCTCTTGTGAGCATCGCGGAGTTGGTTGAGTGCGTTCTCGATGTTGCCCTTCTGGTCAGCCGGAATCTTGTCACCGTTGTCCTTCAGGAAGTTTTCGGTGGTGAAGATCATTGAGTCTGCCTGGTTCATCTTGTCGATGCGCTCACGCTCTTTCTTGTCGTTTTCAGCGTTCTGCTCTGCCTCTGCCTTCATGCGGTCGATTTCTTCTTTGCTCAGACCTGATGAAGCCTCGATGCGGATGGCCTGCTCCTTGCCTGTAGCCTTATCCTTTGCAGAAACCTTCAGGATACCGTTGGCGTCGATATCGAATGTAACCTCAATCTGAGGAACACCACGACGTGCCGGAGCGATGCCTGTCAGGTTGAACTGACCGATGCTCTTGTTCTGTGCTGCCATCGGGCGCTCACCCTGCAGAACGTGGATTGTAACCTCGGTCTGGTTGTCGGCTGCTGTTGAGAACACTTCGCTCTTCTTGCAAGGTATTGTGGTGTTGGCGTCGATAAGTTTTGTCATTACGCCACCCATTGTCTCGATACCCAGTGTAAGAGGTGTTACGTCGAGGAGCACGATGTCGCCTACGCCGCCTTCCTTGTTAAGGATAGCACCCTGAATTGATGCACCCACTGCCACAACTTCGTCAGGGTTAACACCCTTTGAAGGCTCTTTGCCGAAGTAGTTCTTAACCAGCTCCTGTACGGCAGGTATACGGCTTGAACCACCTACGAGGATAACCTCGTCAATGTCGGCTGTGTTAAGCTTGGCGTCTCTTATGGCGTTCTGGCAAGGAACGAGACAAGCCTGGATCAGAGAGTGAGCCAGCTGCTCGAACTGAGCACGTGTAAGATTCTTTACCAAGTGCTTTGGCACACCGCCTTCGGCTGTGATGTAAGGCAGGTTGATCTCTGTAGATGTAGAGCTTGACAGCTCAATCTTAGCCTTCTCGGCAGCTTCCTTCAGACGCTGCATTGCCATCGGGTCTTTAGAGAGGTCGATGCCTTCAGCAGCCTTGAAGTCGTTAACGAGCCAGTCGATAATAACCTGGTCGAAGTCGTCACCGCCAAGGTGAGTGTCACCGTTAGTAGAAAGCACCTCGAACACGCCGCCGCCGAACTCAAGGATAGAGATATCGAATGTACCACCACCAAGGTCGAACACAGCAATCTTCATGTCTTTGTTTGCCTTGTCAACACCATAAGCCAAAGCTGCGGCTGTAGGCTCGTTGACGATACGGCGAACGTTGAGTCCTGCAATCTGTCCGGCCTCTTTTGTAGCCTGACGCTGTGAGTCAGAGAAGTATGCAGGAACGGTGATTACGGCGTCTGTAACTTCCTGTCCGAGATAGTCTTCTGCTGTCTTCTTCATCTTCTGAAGAACCATTGCAGAAATTTCCTGCGGAGTATATTTGCGGCCTTCGATGTCAACGCGGGGATATCCGCCTTCGTTGACTACTGTGAACGGCACACGTGTTGTCTCTTTTTCACACTGAGCGTAAGTTTCGCCCATGAAGCGCTTGATTGAGTAAACGGTGTTCTTCGGGTTTGTTATTGCCTGACGTTTAGCCGGGTCACCGATTTTGCGCTCACCGTCTTTTACGAAGCCCACTACAGAAGGAGTGGTGCGCTTACCTTCACTATTTGCTATTACAACAGGTTCGTTGCCTTCGAAAACTGCAACGCATGAGTTTGTTGTACCTAAGTCAATTCCTATAATCTTTCCCATAATTATATATTTTTTTTGTTTTTATCGATGTTAATTAATTCGCTTACTTTTATACAAATCGTGTGCCAAAGGCGAAAATGTGGCATAAAGTGTGCCACGTGGTGACATTTTGTCGTGGTTTTGGCTGTCAGTTTACGGCTTTTGTGCTATTTGTCCTGTCTTGTTTTAACGTCGAAGCCGCCGCAGGCGTTATGCTGCGGCGGCTTTGACGTTAATGTTTCTTTATGTAGGACGTGCCTTATGTTTTTACGGCAATAGTCCTCTTGCGGTTTTTCCGTCTGGCAGTTATGCCGCCAGACATGCCGTGGGGCTTTATCAGAGTCTGATTTTCACTCCGGCATTCATCACGAATCCATCGAGCGGGGCATAAATGTCGCGGAACTCAGGATTGCTGACAGTGCCGGTGTAGATTGTGTCAAACCGTGTCTGACGTCTGTCGGTGAAGTTCTCGAAGTTGGCAAACACAGACAGCTTCTCCCATATTTTTTCCACCATAAGGCCAAAAATTGTGTATGATCGGCCTGTGCTGCCGTCGCTGAGTTTCTGCTTGCTGTAGAAATACGACTCCAGTCCTACGCGCCATTCGTCTTCAACCTCATACATGAGTATGGCGTTTATTCTATGTTTAGGTGTAAGCACGTTTTCTGACGTGACGCCGTTTTCCTTTATGCATGCGTCTGTATAGGTGTAGCCCAGATACAGATGCAGGTCGCGGTATCCGAGCTTTACGTTGGTTTCGCTGCCCTTGGTGTCTATGTGTCCGCTGATGTTGTCCATGCGGAACATGCCGTTTCCGGCCTGGCGCAGCTGCAGCGGAGAGTTGATGTATGTGTAGAAGAAGAGCTGGTTTACGGCAAACGACACGCTGCCGCCGAAGAGGCTGGTTACGTAGTTTACGTCCCAGTTGAGGCCGTAGCTGCGTTCCAGCTTGTTGTGGTCTTTGTCAACGGGGATTATGTCGCGGTACTGTATGCGCTCGGCGTCTTCGGTAAACATTGTCGGGGCTTTGTAGCCGAATCCTCCGCTTAGGCGTGACGACAGTTGCTCGCTGACCTTGAACAGAGCCGAAAGGCGCGGAAGTATAGCCCAGCCGTAGCTGAACACGTGGTCGGCTCTTAGTCCAGCCTCTATGTTGAGCCACGAGTTTGTGAGCCAGTTGTCTTGAATAAAGGCTCCGGCCGTTGTCTGTGTATAGTCGCGTTTGCCCACTGCTCCGGGGTTCTTTTCCTTAAAATCGTCGGTCCATAGGTTGAGTCCGGCCACCCATTCGTTCTTGTCGCGAGTGTGTGTGTAGGCCACTTCGGTAAACGAGGATATCTGTCTGCCGTCGAACATGTATGCCGGAATTTCGATGCTGCGGTCGAAGTAGGTTCCGCTTGCCTTTGCCGTGAGTTTTCCGCCCTGGCCGAATCTGTGTTCAAAGGTTGCCTGCAGCGAGTGGCGCTGTGTTTTGTTGCGCTCAAAGTACGAGTGTGTGGCGTCGCCCTTTCCCTCGATATATCTGATGTCGCCGCCCAGGCGGTTCTCGAACATTGTGTTGAGGGCTATGTTCATGTCGGTGTTTTCAGACAGGTATAAGAACAGTTTGGGATTGAACGTGAAGCGGTCGAACTCTGGGATGGCCGTAAATCCAGTGTCTGAAGGGTCGTATGCCCAGTTGCGGTTGTATGACAGCAGCGACGTGATGCCTATTTTGCTGAATTTCTGGCTGTAGAACATGCTGGCGTCGAGCCCTTTGCCCGTTGTGCCGTTGAGCAGGAAGCTCAGCTCCCGCTTTTCTCCGGGAGTCTTTGATATGAGGTTTACCAGTCCGGCAATGGCTCCGCCTCCGTAGAGCGTTGACGACGAGCCTTTGACAATTTCAACCTGTTTCAGGTCGAGGGGCGGTGTCTGCAGCAGTCCAAGTCCGCTGGCCGCTCCGGCAAATGTCGGAAATCCGTCTTTCAGTATCTGCGTGTAGCGGCCGTCGAGTCCCTGTATGCGTATGGCCGCATTGCCCGATATTGCCGATGTCTGCTGTGTTGATATTCCGGTGCTCTCGTTCAGCAGCATGCGTATGTCGCCCGGTTTCATACTCGACTTTTCGTCGAGTTCCTCGCCTGATATGAACTCTATGCGCGTCGGCACGTTCTTTATGCTGCGCGTGCCTCTTGTTGTCTGTATCACCAGTTCCTCAAGTTCCTTCTCGTCTTCCTCCATATATATGGTCAGTGTGGTGTCTTCTGCCATGGGGAAGGTCAGCGTCTTGTTCTCGCGTTCGTATCCTATATATGTGAATACGGCATTATGGCTGCCGTCGGGCACGCCTATTATTGTTATGTTTCCTTCGCCGTCCGTCACGCCCGACAGGCCTGTGCCGTCTATCTTTACGGTTACGCCAACCAGCGGCTCGCCGCTGTCTTCCTCCTTCACGGTGGCTTTCAGTGTGTTTTGGGCATACATGCACAGTGCCGACATGGCCGTGGCCATCAGCACTATTATTCTTTTTGTCATTTTGATTTATGCTTTTTTGTTAGTTTTATGTCCGCTCAGTGCTGCTGTTGCAGGCAACGCAGGCACACGGCACTTCAGATGCAGGCGCACAATTCGCCTGTCGTGTCATAAGCACCAGTGTAGCGGCTTTATCTCTCTCCCTTGCTTATGTGCCTGCGCTTGTGTGCAGGTCAGGCCCTTGGCGGTTTCCATATGGAGGATGAAAAGCCGGAAATAAAACTTACCTTATATATATATGTGACGTTTTGCGAAGGCTTGGCTATCGGCGTGCCTATGCAGGCCGTCAACGGCTGCGTGCATCCGCTGCATGTGCTGCAGTGCATAAAGGGCGAACAGCAGTTTGAACAGTGGCATCCGTCGTCTTGTCCTGACTCTTCGCACAGTTCCCCGTTTTCGCAGAACAGACATCTGTCGACAAGGAATACGGGCATGGTTGAAAGCGCCATGACCATTATTGCAAATATTATCGACAGATGTTTCATTTATTATCTGTTGTTTGTTTTGGCGGCAAAGTTAGTCCTTATTTTAATTAGGTCAAAATTTTTCTGCTTTCATTTTTGGCTTTTGAGTTGTGTTATTTGTTACCGGCCGCTCTGTGTTGTGATGTCCTGCCGGCGTTGGCTTTGCCAAAGGCTGCCGGCGAGTAGGGTGGACATGGCCTCTGGCCGCTTTGTCTTGGGGTGCTTAATGGTGCCGTATGCTACATGACACGGGCGTGCAGGCAGCAGCCTGCCGAAAAAAAGTAGAAGAGGCTTGTGGCATGATGCCGATTGAAAATGAAAGTAAAAAAACAGGACAAATATTTTTTGTAATCTGGAAAATCAAAAGCAAACTAATGTTAAACGCCTGCTATACAATAAGGCTTTTTCTTAACATTAGTTTGCTTTTTGATGCGTAATTCTGCTTAAAACCACTGCTTTTAACTGTTAAAAGCTATGTTTCCGGCAGCTAAAAGCAGGCTTTTTATGAGGCAAAAGTTATGCTTTTACAGGCCGAAAGGCCACATATTAGCGTCGTTGCGGCAGCTTCTTATTGCACATCCGGGTATAACGTGCTGTGTGACAGGTGGTTATGCAGAGTGTCTGTTTTTGGCAATTTTTCGCTCCAGAATGCAGATTTGTGATGAGCATGGCCATTCTGGAGGCGTTAAATGCAAAAAGTTTACTTGGTGATGAAGCTGAAATTACATGTCGAACAGCTCTGTCGAGAGATATCTCTAGCCCGTGTCGGGCAGCAGCGTCACAATCATCTTGTCTTCATTTCCTGCCGTCTTGGCCATCCTGCCGTCTTGGCCATCCTGACGGCAGCCGCCACGGCAGCTCCGGCCGATATGCCCACGAGCAGCCCTTCGGTCTGTGCTGTTCGTCGGCTCATTTCCATTGCCTCTTCGTTGCCAATGGTAACGATGCTGTCGGTTATTGATGCGTCGTAAGTCTTTGGTACAAAGTTGGCTCCTATGCCCTGCAGCTTGTGCGGTCCGCTCTGTCCGCGGCTGAGCAGCGGCGATGTCTCAGGCTCAACGGCCACAATCTTTATGTCGGGGTTATACTCCTTCAGTCTACGCCCCGTGCCGCTCAGCGTTCCGCCTGTGCCGACGCCTGCAACAAACATGTCCACCCGGCCTCCGGTCTGTTGCCATATCTCGCATCCGGTGGCAGTGTAGTGAGCCTGCGGATTAGCCTTGTTCTCAAACTGCTGCAATATTACAGCCCCTTCAGTGGCGTCTCTTAGCTCCTCGGCAGCCCTAACGGCTCCCGCCATGCCTTCGCTTCCCGGTGTCAGTCTCACTTCTGCTCCGTAGGCTTTCACCGGCTTTTGGCGCTCAACGCTCATCGTCTCGGGCATGGTCAGTATCAGTTTATATCCCTTTACGGCAGCCACCATGGCCAGGCCTACGCCCGTGTTGCCGCTCGTAGGCTCAATTATCACATTTCCGGGCTTAATCTTTCCCTGCCTTTCGGCATCCTCAATCATTGCCAGCGCTATGCGGTCTTTCACGCTTCCGCCGGGGTTAAAGAATTCAACTTTGGCAGCTATGGGCCTTTTCAGTCCGTGCCGTGCCGACAGCCGCGCCAGTTCCATCAGCGGCGTGCGCCCTATCAGGTCGGTCAGATTTCTTGTTATTCCGTCCATATCATTTCTTTTTTAAATGTCATACATAATTTAATATAAAACAAAACCGGCAAAAGTCATGCCCGATGTCCGTAATGAAGAAACATCAGACAGCCTTTTGCCGGATAATATTTCAGTTATTTATTCCTTTCTTCTGTCAGGCCTGTTGCTGTTTTGCGTTCTGTTCCCTCATGATGTCGGCACGCGACTTCGACTTGGTTACGAGCCATACGCCCAGACAGACAAGAATTACTGCCAGGCCCTGAGTGGGCTTAAACACGCCTATACCAGTAAGAACGCTCACCGTAACGGATACTAACGGCTGCACATAGTTGTAGATACTTACAACCGTGGGGCGCAGCGTGTGCTGTCCTATCATCATCAGGATGTAGCTTATGTATGTGCCGAAGAACACCACAAATCCCGTTTCGAGCCATGTGCTTGTAGGCACTGCCGCAAAGTTGATGCCTGCCACGTGGTTGAACGTGAACGGCAGGATGAGTATCGTGGCATAGGTGAACATCCATTTGTTCACGGTTATCACCGAGTAGCGCTTTATCAGCTTGCTGAAGAGCGAAAGGTAGAGCGCAAACGACAGCTGCGCGCCGAGGCAGAGCAGGTCGCCGCGGATGTCGCCCACCTTAGAGCTTGCCGCAGCCGCACTCGTAACTATCAGTATCACGGCGCCCGTGCATCCGAACACCACGCCCAGGGCCTTCTTGCCCGTTATGGGTTCTTTAAGTATTATTGCTGCCAGAATCATCGCGAAGATAGGCATCGACGTCGTGACGATGCTCGCGTTGATGGGCGATGTTATGCTCAGGCCTATCGTGTAGCAGCACTGGTTGGTTACAAGGCCGAATATGGCAGCTCCTATAAGCATGAGCAGGTCTTTGCGCGGAACGTGTTCCTTTGGCGTGAACAGCGATGTCAGCCAGAACAGGATGGCTCCTCCTGTTACCCTGAATGTCACCATGTCTATGCCCGTTATGCCGTGCGTCATGGCATCTTTGCCGAGCGGAGCCATCAGACCCCAGAACGCACATGCGAAGAACAGGCAGAGGTGAGCAATTAGCGGACGATTGTTTTGCATGTTGTTTTTTATTTTTTTGATATATTTACGGGTGCAAAGGTACACATTTTCGGATAAAATAATTATATTTGCTGTCTAAAGAGCTTATTAATTTGATATTATGCAGAAATACGCTGACTATATAGAACAGGTGGAGATAGAGTCGCTATGGAGCGGGCGCCGCCATGTGGAATGGGAACTCGACAGGAAGGTCAACATCCTGAGCGGTATAAACGGTGTGGGCAAGAGCACCATCCTTAACAAGCTGGTGAAGAGCGTCGGCATAACTGGCGACATATACAACCATCTGCTCAAGGGTGTTCACATCAAGGTAAATCCGGCTGACGCCACGTATATACGGTTCGACGTGATACGCTCCTTCGACCGTCCGCTGCTCAATGCCGACATGCTGAGCGAGGTGGGAGCCAACCTTGTGACAGAGCTCGACTGGCAGCTGTTCAAGCTTCAGCGCAAGTTTCTCGACTATCAGGTGAACATCGGCAACCGCATCATTGCGGCCCTTCAGAGCGGAGAGCCCGACGCGGCGGTGAAGGCGCAGCAGCTGTCGGAGCCCAAGAAGAAGTTTCAGGACCTGATAGACGACCTCTTTTCTGATACCGGAAAGAAGATTATACGCACCGAAAACGAGATAAGATTCACGCAGATAGGCGAGACGCTGCATCCCTATCAGCTCTCGAGCGGCGAGAAGCAGATGCTGGTTATATTGCTCACGGTGCTCATAGAGGACAATCTTCCTTACGTGCTGTTCATGGATGAGCCTGAAGTCAGTCTGCACATCGAGTGGCAGAAGAGGCTCATCGACCTCATTCTCGACCTTAATCCTAACGTGCAGATTATCCTGACGACACACTCGCCGGCCGTGATAATGAACGGATGGATGGACAATGTTACAGAGGTGAGCGACATCACCGACCAGAACTTACGTTAAGGTTTAGGGCATATGAACAGGCGGCTGAAGGACAACATAAACTCAAAATACTTTGAGGCGGCAAACAGACTGAAGTCGAAGACTGCCCGCCGGCGCATCGTGGCCTACGTTGAGAGCTACGACGACGTGCTCTTCTGGCGCATGCTGCTCGGCAGCTATGAGGACGACACAAAATATTTTGAGGTGATGCTGCCGTCGCACAACACGCTCGAGCGGGGCAAGCGCTCCGTGCTTATGAACTTGTTATACGGCAAGGTGGGGCAGGACATGATAGCCTGCGTGGATGCCGACTACGACTATCTGATACAGGGCGCTACGGTTACGTCGCGCAACATTCTAAGCAATCCGTTCGTCTTTCACACCTATGCCTATTCGATAGAGAACCTTCAGTGCTATGCCCCGTCGCTGCACAATGTCTGTGTGATGGTTACGCTCAACGACCACGCCATATTCAACTTCAGCGAGTTCCTCAAGCAGTACAGCGAGGCCATCTTCCCTTTGTTCGTATGGTCTATATGGTACTACCGCAGAGACATCTACACGCAGTTCACCATAACTGAGTTTAACCGCGTGATAGAGATAGGCAGCTTCAGTCTTGGCGCACCGGAGCAGGCCATAGCCAACGTGCGCAACAAGGTTACAAAGAAAATCAACTGGCTGCATCATCATAACCCCAACGCCAAGGAGTCGTATCTGGCGCTGAAGAAAGAGCTGATAAGCCTTGGCGTAACGCCCGACACCACCTATCTGTATATACAGGGACATCATCTGTTCGACAAGGTGGTGGTGCCCGTAATGACCAAGGTGTGCGAGCGGCTTGTGCGTGAGCGTGAGAATGAGATAAGGCGTCAGGCAGTACATTCAACGCAGATGCGCAACGAGCTTTCGTGCTATTCTCACAGCGTTCAGGACATAGAGCAGATGCTGAAGAAGAACATGGGCTATTACACTTCAGGTCCGTTCATGCGTATGAAGCGCGACATCGAGGAGTATCTTCAGGCCGGCAATGCTGCGGCAGACGGTGATGCGCCGGCAGGTACGCCATCTGAAAATAAGAATTCAGATAGCAACAGGCACGAGAAAGGGCGGCAATGACAGCCGCCTTCAGTGTGTTTACAATGTGTAAGTCTTGTTAAGAATATAGCCGCTGTAATGGCGCAGAAAATGAATAATGCATCTGTTGCGGATGAAATTAATAATTCCGCAGCAGATGCATTATTCATTATTTCTTATATAAAGGTAAAAGTCCGTTTCCTGTAAGTAAAGTCTTATATAAAAAACAGACTCTTGTTGATTCACGCAAGCATCAGTTTTCCTTCCAGAAAGCAGGTGTGAACAGCACCAGTACGCTGAAAAACTCGAGACGCCCCATAAGCATCAGTATCGAGCAAATCCATTTTCCGGCGTCAGGAATGCCGCTCCACGACATCGTAGGACCTATCTCAAGACCGAGCGTAGGGCCGACGTTGCTGGCACAGCTCAACGCTATCGTTACGGAGTTGGTGCTGTCTATGCCCATGCATGTAAGCGAGAAATATGCAAACAGGCACACGGCGAGATAGAGAGACAGAAACACAAGCAGCGTGGCCTGCGCCTGATAGGGCACCGTGTTGTTGCTTATCTTTACGGGCAGCACGGCCTTGGGATGAATGATGTGCCTGAACTCGTTCTTTATAATCTTCAGCAGAATGACGCTTCTGATGCACTTAAAGCCGCCGCTCGTGCTGCCGGCACATGCTCCGACAAACATGCAGATACTGAGAATCACCCATGTTATGTGCGGCCATTTGCCCGCGTCGGCGTTGAATATACCAGTTGTTGTTATAAACGCTACTACCTGGAACAGTGCGTAGCGTAACGAGTCGGCCAGATTATAGTTAAGGTCTTTTATCAGGAAGAACATAATTCCGGCAGTGGCCAGGGCCACAACACAGAAGTAGAACTTAAGTTCGGCATCCTTCACAACCGACTTTATCTTGCCCTTAAAGAGACTTAGATACAGCAGGGTGAAGTTAGTTCCCGACAGAAACATGAATATTATAGAGATATAGTCAATCACGGCCGAATGGAAATGGCCTGTACTTGAGTTGTGAGGTGCGAAGCCTCCTGTGGCCGTTATCGACATTGAGTAGTTAAGACAGTCGAAAAGACTCATGCCGGCAACATAGAAGCTGGCTGCGCATCCTACGGTGAGAAGCAGGTAGACGGCCCATATAGCCTTGGCGTTGGTGCTCAGTCGTGGGTGCATCTTCGTCTTTATCGGGCCCGTAGCCTCTGCCGAGAACACCTTCATGCTTCCGCCTACGAGCGACGGCAATATGGCAATGGTGAAGAACACGATACCAAGGCCGCCGATCCAGTGGGTCATGGAGCGCCAGAACACGAGGCCGTGGGGCAGGCTCTCCACATCGTCGATAATCGTGGCTCCTGTGGTTGTGAAGCCCGACATCGTTTCAAAGAAGGCATCTGTGAAGCTCGGTATATATCCGCTTATCACGAACGGCAAGGCCCCAAGAATACTGAATATGACCCATGTCAGCGTTACAAGCAGATAAGCGTCGCGGCGTCCCATGCTGTTTTCGGCATGATAGCCCTTATATTTCAGTCCTATGGCCGTGATGACGGTTATGGCTATTGATATGACAAACGCCATAATGTCGTCTTCTTTATAGTAGAGCGACACGCACAGGCTGTAGAGCATCATTATCGCTTCAATAAAGAGCAGCGAGCCTATAACCTTATATATGATTTTGAAGTTTATCATTTTATGCTTTTAGTTGAAGAACTTTTCTATTTTGCTCATGTTGACGTTGTGGCAGAACACAACCACTATGTCGCCTGCCTCAATCTCCGTGTTACCGGACACAAGATGTCCTTCGCCGTTTCTTACCAGTCCTCCAATTGTCGTTCCCTTGGGAAGTCCCAGCTCGTATACTTTCTTTTTGGTTATCTTCGAACCCGGCTGTGCCGTAAACTCGGCCACGTCGGCGTTTGCGGTCATGAGGAAACGGGTGTTCTTCACGTCGGCGTCGAGCATCATCTGGTAGATGTGGCTTGCGGCTATGGCCTTCTTGTTGACGATAGTACCGATGTCAAGGCTTTCAGCCATGCTCACATAGTCGAGGTTTTCAACCATTGCTATGGTCTTTCTCACGCCCATACGCTTCGCCGTAAGGCATGCCAGGATGTTTGTCTCGGCATTAGCCGTCAGGGCAACGAAGGCCTGCGTGTTCTTTATACCTTCCTCAATGAGCAGCGGCAGGTCTCGTCCGTCGCCGTTTATCACCATTGTCCTGTCGGTGTCTACAATCTCATTGATATATTCGCAGCGCTTCTCGTCGGCCTCAATAATCTTTGCGTTCATGTATTCGGGCATGGTCAGCGCGGCTCTTATGGCCGTGTTGCCGCCTCCCATTATCATCACGTTCCTTACGTCCACGTAGTGTTCCTTGCCGACAATCTTTCTGATATACGGAATATAGTTGCGTGTGGTCATAAAGTATGCCATGTCGTATATCTTCAGTTCGTCGTCGCCTCGTGGTATAATGGTGTCTTCGCCGCGTTTTATCGCCACGATGTGATATGGCGATTCGGGCTTGCAGAGGTCTTTTAGCGGCTCGTTCAGAATCTCACATGTCTCCCTCAGCTTTATACCGAGCATTATCAGTGCGCCGTTGTGCACGTCCCAGCGCTGCCTCACCCAGCTCATCTTCAGACCGTTGGTTATGTCGCGTGCGGCGAGGTTCTCAGGATAGATGAGCGAGTCGATGCCGAGATTGTTGAAAAATTCTTTCAGCTTTTCGTCAATAAACTCATAGTTGTTCACCTTTGCCACCGTTCTTTTTGCTCCGAGAGCCTTTGCAAGTATACAGCTGTTCATGTTCATGTTCTCGTCAGGCGTGACTCCGATGAACAGGTTGGCGTGTTGCACGCCGGCGTTTTTAAGAGTTTGTATGCTCGAAGGCGAGGAGTGGATGGTCATCAGGTCGTAGTCATTGCTGATGTTGTTGAGCCTTTCCTCGTCTTCATCGATCAGCACAATGTCTTGATCGTTGCGTGATAACAGCTTTGCCAGGTGAGTACCTATGGCATAAGCTCCAGCTATGATGATTTTCATTTTACATCTTTATTGTTTAGGATATGCTGCCTATAGCATTCTTTATTGTCGCGGCTATCGTTTCGGTGTCGATGCCCGTTATGTGCTGCAGTTCGTTTACGGTGCCCTGTTCGATAAACTTGTCGGGCAGTCCGAGTCTTGTGACGCGTGTTGTATAGTTGTTGTCGCTGAGCCATTCGAGCACGGCTGAGCCGAATCCGCCCTTGCGCACTCCGTCTTCAACGGTTATGATATGCTTGAACTTTGATGCTGCCTCGGCCAGAAGTTTCTCGTCGAGCGGCTTTATGAAGCGCATGTCGTAGTGGGCAATCTGTGCTCCGCCGCATTCTTTCTCTACGGCTTCTATGGCCGTGGTAACGTTGTTGCCTATCGGGCCCACTGACAGCACGGCCACGCTGTTGCCGTCTTTCAGCTTGCGTCCTGTTCCCACTTCAATTTCTTCAAACTCATTGTGCCAGTCTACTATCACGCCGTGTCCTCTCGGATATCTTATCACGAAAGGTCCTTTGCCGTCGAGCTGCGCCGTGTACATAAGGTTGCGCAGTTCGTGCTCGTTCATAGGTGAGGCTATGGTCAGATTAGGCACGGGTCTCAGGGCCGCAATGTCGAAGGCTCCGTGGTGTGTGGCTCCGTCTTCGCCTACCAGTCCGGCGCGGTCGAGACATATAACGACGGGAAGTTTCAGTATTGCCACGTCGTGAATGATGTTGTCGTAGGCGCGCTGTGCGAACGAACTGTATATGTTGCAGAACGGCAGCATGCCTTCCTTTGCCATTCCTGCCGAGAACGTTACGGCGTGGCCTTCGGCTATGCCAACGTCGAAGGCTCTGTCGGGCATCGCCTTCATCAGAATGTTCATGGAGCATCCTGTAGGCATTGCCGGCGTAACGCCTATTATGCGCGGATTGTTCTTTGCCAGTTCGAGCAGCGTCTCGCCGAACACTGTCTGATATTTAGGCGGCACTCCAGTCTCGTCGTCTGTTATGCGCTCGCCTGTGTTGATGTTGAATTTTCCGGGGGCATGCCATATCGTTGCAGCCTTTTCGGCCGGTGCATATCCGTGCCCCTTTATTGTGTGCAGGTGCAGCAGCTTGGGCCCTTTCATGTCCTTTAGCTGTCGCAGCACCCTTACCAATTCTGTTATGTTGTGTCCGTCGAACGGGCCGAAGTATCTTATGTTGAGGCCTTCAAAGATGTTCTGCTGATGGCTTATGGCCGACTTCAGCGCGTTGTTCAGCCTCAGTATGCCCTGCCGGCGGTCTTCGTCGAGATATCCCTTTGCGTTGAGCCATTTCGACAGCTTGAATCTAACATTGTTGTAGGTCTCGTTGGTGTTCAGCTTCAGCAGTGCCTGCTTCAGTCCGCCTACGCTGCGGTCTATGCTCATGTTGTTGTCGTTGAGGATGATGAGCATGTCGTTAGGCGTGGTCGACACGTTGTTGAGTCCCTCAAAGGCCAGTCCGCCGCTCATGGCGCCGTCGCCTATAATAGCCACCACATGTCTCTTGCCGTTGCCGGTCTTCTTTGCAGCCAGTGCCATTCCCAGCGCGGCAGAAATAGAGTTAGAGGCATGTCCGCACACAAAACTGTCGTATTCGCTTTCTAACGGCGACGGAAAGGGCATTATTCCGTTCAGCTTGCGGTTGGTGCAGAAGCGGTCTTTCCTGCCTGTCAGAATCTTGTGTCCGTAGGCCTGGTGTCCCACGTCCCAAACCAGTCTGTCTTCCGGTGTGTTGAACACGTAGTGCAGGGCTACGGTGAGTTCTATTGCTCCCATGCTCGAGGCCATGTGCCCCGGGTTTACCGAAAGTTCTTTCAGAATGTCGTCGCGCAGCTCTTTGCACAGTTGCGGCAGCTGTTCTTCTTTCAACTTTCTTAAGTCGGCGGGATAATTTATTTTGTTAAGAAGCTTAAAATCGTTAGATTCCACGGTCGTCTTATTATTGAATATCATTGCAAAGATAATGTAAACAGATTGAAGAACAAAATAAATTCGTTTATTTTTATTAAGGTGTAAAGTGCCCTGGCGGATGAAATGGGGGCGTTAATGACTGTAATTAAGTGGGGATAAATGTAAAATGAAAGGCCGTATAGTGTGTTTTTCAATAAAAAGATGTAAATTTGCGACAAACAAAAAAATAAAGAAAAAATGAATATTAACAAGGGTATTTTCATGTCGGGCATGGTGGTTGCGCTGTTATCGCTGCCATGTCATGCACAGACAAAGGACGGAGGCATATCGGCTGATATGCTCAAGGAAATTCAGCAGTCGCAGAAGCTGACAACTGCCGACAAGGCTTTGTTTAACGCCGTGGCGTCTAACAGTATCGACAACCTGGCTCAGAACTACGCCAACCAGGGCGCTCTCGACACCTACTTCAGTGTTGAGACCAAGTCGCAGAACATTACCGACCAGAAGCAGAGCGGTCGTTGCTGGATGTTCAGCGGCTTCAACGTGATACGCTCAAACTTCGCCAACCGCACCGACTCGCTTCGTGTCGACCTGTCTCATGCTTATCTCTTCTTCTGGGATCAGCTCGAGAAGTCAAATCTTTTCCTGCAGGGCGTTATCGACTGTGCGTCGAAGCCTATGGACGATGTGCGTGTTCAGTTCTTCTTCAAGAGTCCGCTCAACGACGGCGGTACATTCTGCGGTGTGTCAGACCTTGTTGACAAATACGGACTTGTGCCTGCAGAGGTAATGCCCGAGACTTTCTCTGCCGAGAACACATCTAAGGCTACGTCACTGATTAAGTCAAAGCTGCGCGAGTTCGGCCTGAAGCTGCGCGACATGGCTAACGGCGGAAAGAGTGCAAAGGAGATTAATGCCGAGAAGACAAAGATGCTGGGCGAGATCTACCGCATGCTGGCTCTTACCATAGGCGAGCCTGTAAAGGAGTTTACTTATGCCTTCAAGAACAAGGACGGACGCACCGTTACCGAGGCAAAGAAATTCACTCCGAAGTCGTTTGCTGCCGAGATGCTTGACGGCAAGACCATAGGCGGCTCTTTCATCATGGTTATGAACGACCCGCGCCGCGAGTATTACAAGACTTACGAGGTGGAATACGACCGCCATACATACGACGGAACTAACTGGAAATATCTTAACCTGCCGATGGAAGAAATAGCCAAACTTGCCATCGCCTCGCTGAAAGACGGCAAGAAGATGTACAGCTCTTACGACGTGGGTAAGTTCCTCGACCGCAAGCGTGGCTATTGCGACCCGCGCAACTATGACTACGGCTCGCTCTTCGGCACAACATTCGGCATGAACAAGGCTCAGCGCATCATGACTTACGACAGCGGCTCTACTCACGCCATGACTCTTACGGCCGTTGACCTCGACGCCAAGGGCAACCCCACAAAGTGGAAGGTTGAGAACAGCTGGGGCGGCGACTGGGGCCAGAAGGGCTGCCTGATAATGACCAACGAGTGGTTCAACGAGTATATGTTCCGCCTCGTTGTAGACAAGAAGTATGTTCCTGCCAAGACTCTTAAGCAGTATGAGCAGAAGCCTGTTATGGTTATGCCCGAAGATCCGCTGTTCTTGCCGGATGAATAGTTTTCTTAGGAGTTAAAGTAGTTAGAAGTAGTTAAAGGAGTTAAAGCCATATGCTTTGTTGATAATGGAGTGATTGGGACTTTGCTCTTGACGATTGATATCTGCGAAGATTAACTCTTTAATTTGTCTTTTACTCATACTTAAAAATAAAATCCGTCGGACGTCCTTTTGTCCGGCGGATTTTTTATGTCTATGAATATAAAATATTTGTTTCAGAACTTTAGGCTTATGCCTGCCATCACTGTGCGGCCTCTCAACGGAACGCGCAGGAATGTGTAGTTTGAACCTTGATATGACGAAATATCGTAGCTTTCGCGGTTAAGCAGGTTGATGGCTGTGAGCGTTACGCTGAGCGTCTTGCTGAAGTCATACTTTGCTCCGGCGTTCAGAAACAGGTTGGTTGAATATTGGTCGTGGGTTATCTCGTATGTGGTTCCGGCAGCATCTGCGTACAGGCGCAGAGCTTTTATCGGCATAAAGTCGAGGCTCAGTGAGCAGTATGCATTTTTCAGAACGTTGTCTGTTGACGAGAAAGTGTCGGGGCGTTTCCATGTTATGTTGCCTGCAACGGTCAGGTTTGCCGTCAGCCAATTAAGTTTGTCCCATGACGCACCCACTTGCGCGTTGGCGGCATTATATCTTGTATAGCCTTCAACGCCATTCTGTGAGGCAAGCGCCTTGTTGTAAGAGTAAGAGACAGAGCCTTTCAGCGTGAACCTTGCGTTGCGCCATATCTTCTTAACGTTGCCGACACCGCTGAATGATGTGTGCGTGTTGTCGGCCCATACAGGATTTATCAGCGTCAGGTCGCCTGCGTAAAGATAACTGAAATAACGGTCTTGATTAATCTGCTGCCAAATGGCATACACATTCCATGACAGCATTGTGGCTGTGTTGAGCCATGACAACCGTATGCTGGCAGTTTTTGTACGGCTGAACGACATCGAGTCAGTGCCCAGCGTATAGGTGCGGTAGTTGTTCATAATTGCTCCGTAGAAAGGCACGCTCCGTGTGTCGGCATTGCGTATGATGCCCACTGACGCGTCGACAGATGCCATTGTGTTGAGCTTATAGTCGATGTCGAGCATTGGCGAGAACATCACCTTGTGCGTCTTTATGCCGCGCATCGGGTACGAATAAGAAATATATTCAACCGGCAGGGTGAGTGTCAGCGAGCCGTCGGGCAGGTTGTATTCGTATTTCGGCTCAAGGGTGTGAAGCCAGTAGCTGCCCGTCATATCGTCCTTAACACCGCTCACGGTTGTCTCGTTGCGCTTGTATTCCATGATGTAGCCTATGCCGAGACTGCCGCCGAAAAGGCTGAAGTTGGTGCCTATGCGGTTGCGCGTAAACAGGTTGCGCAGTCTTGCCGTATAGTCTGTCGGCATTTCTTCATCGCCTGATGTAACGCCGAGCCGTTCGCGCGAGCCGTAAAGGCGCACTATCGACGACACGTCGAAGAGCATCGCATCGGTGCTGATTGTTGCTTCGAGTATGTTCTGCACGTCATACTGCTTGCGCTTTACCTGCTCCTGCAATGTGCCTATGTTGCTCCTGCCATTGTTTAGGGCGTCGCCGAGTCCTAACGTTGCCGACGCTTCATCCGTGAGATACATGCTCTTTGTGTTCTGTTCATAGCGCAAAATGCCCTTCACAAGGTCGTTCTTGTTGTGTATGTCATTGTTCTCAAATACGTTTACGGTATCGTCCTTGGCGGTGTAGCTGTTGAAAATACTGTCCTGCTGCAGTCCGCTGTCATGATAATACATCACATTCATGCGCAGCGTCTTTTCCTGTGTGAAGGCGTGCAGATAGTTAAGTCCCGTGTAATACGATTTGTTTTTAAGATAATACAGCTGCGAGATTGGCGGTGTCTGTGCCGTTGGTGAGTACATGAAAGGCGCGGGCAGCGGCTCTGTGGTGTACATTCCCGTATAGCTGTTCATGCCTTGGGTAAGACTCTCCAGACTTATTCCGCAGTTGTTCATCATTCCTGTGAACAGCAGCTGGTTTTTCTTGTTTATGTTTATTGCCGTCAGTCGGTTGTCCCATGTCACGGGACTTCCGCCTATGTTGCCGTCGGCCTCGCCGAAGGGGCGTGCCTTGTAGCCTCGTTTCAGTTTCAGGTTGAGCGTTGCACGGTCGTTGCTCACCTTGCCTTCAAGGGCCTTTATGGGTTGATTGCGCTCCATTATCTGCACTTGCGCCACGGCTTCGGCAGGCATATTCTGCGTGGCCTGGTTATATTGTGCACCCATGAGGTCGAGCCCTTCTATGTTCACTTTGTTTATCGGCTTGCCCTGATAGTTTATTTCTCCGTTGTTGCTCACCTCTATGCCCGGCATCCGCTTCAGCACGTCTTCTATGCTTCGGTCCTGTTTCTGTCGGAAGGCGTCAACGTTATACAGCAGCGTGTCTTTGCGCCGTGTTATAGGGTCGGCTGTCACGGTTACGTTTTTCAGCTCTACGGCCTTGCGCTCAAGTCGCGCGTCATACACGTTGCAGCCTTCTTTGAGCGGTATGCGCCGCGTCTCGTAGCCGAGAAACGCAAACTCAATCTGCCGTCCGCCGTTCACGGCTTTCAGCCTGTATGTTCCGTCTCTTCTTGTCAGCGCGTATGCAAGGAGCGAGTCCTTGCCGTCCAGCAGTTTGCACGTAACGTTGCCTACGGCTTTTCCGGCAGTATCGGTAACTTTTCCAGAATAAGCCGTCATGTCATTCTGAGCCTCCGCACTAACGCAGCCAAGCATCAGAGAAAACAATATTAAGATAAAGTTTTTTACCATTCCAGTTCAAGCATATTGCTCGGGCGTGGTGCTATCAGTTTGTCAAAGTCAGTACCTTTCTTTGTAACTTCCATAACACCGCTTTCAATAGCGATAGTCATAAAGTTTTCTTTTTCGTTACGATAAGCCGACAAAGCCTTTTCTCTTGTTGTTTTTTTATACTTTTTATCTTTATAAAGATACATTATGTTAGGTGATGTCGCATTAGAAATGCCATTATTTGTAAATATCCAATTTTGCTTGTCATCATATAATTTCATGATAAGTCCGGGTAGACCACTGAATACATACGGGCCGTAAGGCAATGGGATACTCTCCGAATACCATGCTATGAAGTTGCGCCCGGCGTATCTGCACGTTGCTTTTTTGCATGGAATGTTGTTTATCAGTGTATCTTCTGCCTGCATAGTCCAATCAAGATGTAGTGTGGGATAGGTATATTGGTATTTGTTGAGTGCCTTTAATTGCATTGTCGTTTGCGACTTTTTCAAATCGCTTAGCATTACATAATCGAAAGCAGTTTTTCTTATAAACATATAAATATCATCATTCGCCTTTTGGTTATGGGCGTTTTTCTTGCTTTTAGCAAGGAAATCGTTCACAGAATCTACCTTTAATTTGTAATAATCACCGAACCATGTGTAGTTGTTAGATACCATCAATAATGTTTGTCCTTCTCTGTACTTGCCGTTTTTAGTAGAATCAGGCAAAAATTGCACTTTGTAAAAGACATTGACATTTGCGGTATCGTAAACTGTACGGTTTGTGGTTTTGTATGCGTACATGCCTCCGTCAGGACTTGTCATATACGCATGTCCGCCTTGTGCATATCCGGCACAGCATAAAAATATATAGAATGCTAAAATGCTAAAATATTTCATAATAGTTCGGAAGTTTATATTCTTTAAAAGGCCGTATAGCCGATACCACAGCTTTGTTTAATTAGTCACATCCGGCAATGCAGCCTCCATTGGGGCGTTTTGTCAACCATGCAGTATTCGGATCAAGATAACCTTTATTAATCAAATCATTAAATAAGAAAATTGCATCGCTACTATTATTAGCATTAACTGTTATTACATTCCCGTCTCCAACATGAATGTAATACTTATAAGCCGAAGCCGTCTGTGGGACTACAACAGAACCTAAGGCCAAAAAGGCCGCGAAAGCAAAAAGTCTTAATGTTTTCATGGTTACTTTATTTATTAAATGCCATGCTTTCCAATGGCTGATGATGTTAATGGGCGATTTGGAAAGCCTGCAAAAGCAGAAATCGCCCAACTTTGCAATATAAGTGATGCGAAGCTTGTACATGGACGTCCAAGATGTGTAAGGATGCAAACAAATTATTGCAGAAGCCAATAGCAAAATTATAAAATAATAATGAAAACAAATAAATTTATAGCTGAAAAGTTCTATACTTTTAACAAAGTTTTAACATACCTAAATAATCCTCCTTTTTCATGGCTGATGTTTTTTTGTATTTTGATTAAATGTTACTTTGTATAAGTAAGTTATTTTTATATATTTGTGAATGAGGGTGTGTCAAAATTAAAAGGACTACTCCTCAAAGTTACAGATTATAACTATAATATTTAAAAGGGTCGTATCAAACTCTGTATTGAGTAATGATACGACCCTTTCTTTAGTCTTTTAGGATATTCAAATTTCAAATTATAAGTTCATGTTTTCAAAAAATGAGTTTTGACACACCCTCATCTTTTGTTAGTGTAGATCTTGTAATGGAAAATATTTTTCTTGAATATCTAAATATGACTTTAGCAAGAACTGTGATTTTTTACTTTTGTCTAGCTATTTCTCCGCTATTGGGGCGCTTGGATAATATGGCTTCCATTCCGTTAGTTGTCCATTTTTGATGATTAAAGAAGTTGATTGCTTCTTCAACATTGCTTGCTTCAAATTTATATTGTGTTCCGTCACTTAATGTTACATAGTATGTAAACGCTGAAGCTGTTTGTGGGGCAATAGCTGAGCCCAAGGCCAAAAAAGCTACAAAAGAAAAGATTCTTAATGCTTTCATGTGTTTTAAGTTTAGTTAAATGCCATACTTTCCGATAGGCTAATTATGTTATTGATGGCTTGAAAAGCCTGCGAAAACAGAAGCCATCGGCGTTGCAAACAAGTGATGCAAGGCTCGTGCATGGACGTCCAAGATGCGTCGGGCTACAAGACTGATTGTAAATGCCATACGCAAAAATATGAAATTTTCATGTATAAAATAAATCGTGCAGACTTTTTGTGTTTTATTTAACAAACTTTCAATATGTTGAAAGTATTAGATGCCTCCATGTTGGCGTATATCTTTGTGTGCTGTCTGTTTATGTAGACATAGCAGCCTATGTTTACATAAAAGTAAACGATAATTCGTTCAATATAAAACGTTAATCTTGCTGAATCTTAATGATTTGAGTAAAAATCAGTGACGCAGAATTATCTGTAAACTAATTTTTGAAAGTTTGTCATAAAAGCAGTGTCTTACGAAAGTGAAAAATTAAAAGCGGGCGCGGAGCGAAATTAAAAATTAAAAGTGAAAAATCCATATGCAAAGTTGTTTTATAGCAATAAGGCATATGGATTCTTCACTCTTCGTTCTTCACTTATATTACACCAGGTGGCTTATCAGCTCCTCGCGGTCGCCGGGCAGAAGGTCGATTACGGGGATTTCAACCATGGTGTAGCATCCGGGCTGCTGACGCATAGATGCGCGTGCAACGTTTACGAGCACCTGACCTGTCAGGGCAGGGTTGTTGATGCTCATGTTGAACTCCATGCGCTGGTTCTGAGTCTTTCCGCTCACACCCTTGCGTACGAGGTTTACGCCGTGGCCCATGTCCTGCACTTCGTCAACGCTGTCAACCTGCATAACGTATGTCTCGTCGCTTGCGAAATACGGGTCGGCCTTGATAGCCTTTGTAACCTCCTCAAGACTTGCGCCTTCTTCAAGCTCAACATAAACCATGCGGCGGTGTATGCCTTCGCCCTTAGGTATGGTCATTGACAGAGCGTTCTTTACGCCCTCTTTAGAGCGCACGCATACAGAGTGGCCCATGCTCATGCCTGGACCGAAGTTGGTGTAGCTCAGTCCTTTAGGTGCAAGGCTCTGCATAAGTGTGCGCACAACGCTGTCAGAACCCGGGTCCCATCCTGCTGCAATCACAGCCACAGTGCCGTGTTCCTTGCATATCTTCATCAGGTTAGAGCGATATTCGCGTATGCTTGTGTGTATGTCGAAGCTGTCAACGGTGTTGATGCCGAGTGCAAGAATCTTTGTTGCATACTCCTCGCAGCTGCGTGTCGGTGTGGCAAGGATGGCCACGTCAACATCTTTCAGCTCAGTGATGTCCTTCACCACTTCATAGTCGGCCAGCTCTGCCGGCTTGTTCTCTGCTCCGTGGCGTCTTACTATACCTGCAATCTCGAAGTCTTCAGCTGCTTCGAGTGCCTCAACGGCAAATTTGCCTATGTTGCCGTAGCCCACTACGGCTGCTCTGATTTTCTTCATATTGTCTAAAAATTTATCTGATTCTTTTATTATCCTATTTCTTTTATTTATGCTGAGATGCCGCTTATCTTATGCAAAGATAATGCAAATTTTCAGTTGACGGATAATTTGTATGTGTTTTTTCAACAATAATCAGCGTTAATGTTATTAAACGTAACTGAAAATATTATATATCTTACTTTCTGAACGTGTTAATAAGGCAAACGGCAAAGGATTGTTACCTGGCTTAAAAACGGCCTGTATGTTGCTCCCTGTTTACAGCTTATGCAGCCGTATGTTTAGTCGCACATTCAGTGTCATGGCGGTTATTGTGATGTTTCATAATGAAAGCAATAAGTGCATAATACCGTTCAAAGTGATATCTGGCTTTTGTCAGGATTTTCTGCCGAAATAGAATTTTGAGAGCCTCCAATGCGGTTCTTATGGTAAAGTATATTTACAATAAATCGCAAAAGGTATGCTTTTGAAAAATTACTCGGCCACTTTTTACCCGAAAGTGGCCCGTTTTCGCATCAAAAACAGCCCACTTTTCAAGGCAAAAAGCCCTGTTTTTATGCCGTTTTAGGTCTGATTTTGTTGCACATGACGGCCGTGATTCATGATAACACACATTCGGTCAGCTATTTATAATTGCACACGAAAACTGCCCGTTTTTACGCCCGACAGATCTTATTTTTCAAATATCGCCGTCTGAGAGCGTCAAGGAAAATCAGAGTGTAAGCAAAAAGAGGAAATTTAAGTTTAAGTGAAGAGTGAAGAACGAAGAGTGAAGAATTCAAATGCGTTGCAGCTGATTAAGGCTAACTCTTAGCCCGAAGGGCTTCACTTTAGTAACCGTGGGTGTGTCACCCACGGATTATTACTCAACAAACCGATAGCACCCGAAGCGGTGCTATTTCAAAATTATTTACTGACCTTTGGTTCTTATACTTTATGTTGTCTTATTTTTTTGCTGCGTTTATTAACTCGCATAAATTCACCGGAACAATAGTTTCACTCTGCATACGGCAAAGAGTTGTTGTTATCCGTTTTTAGGCTTGCCGTATTTTTTCTGAAACAGCTCGGTGTTCTTGTTGCCCCATTCAATCATGGCGTCGATAATCGGAATTAATGTTGCTCCGAGTGGCGTTATGGCATATTCAGAACGGGGAGGCAGTTCGGGGTATATGGTCTTTGACACCAGTCCGTCTTCAACAAGCTCTTTAAGCTGCAAGTCGAGCACGCGCGGCGTGGCTTCGGAAAATATCTTATGAAGCTCGCTCGGTCTGAGCGTCTTGTCGCGCAGCTCGTCCAAGATGCACGACTTCCATTTTGAACCTATCAGACTCATCGTAAGGCGTAGCGGACAGTCGAGGTTAACGGGTATCTTTCTTTCATACATGGTATTGTTCGTCTTAATGTTTGTGCAAAAGTAAACATAATAATCCGAAAAGTTAATATACTGATATATTTTTCAGTATCTGAATAATTTTTCGGTACTTGCAAAAATGTTTACTATCTCGTATCTTTGCACACGATAAGTTGCATTCCGGCCGGTTAGACGCCCTTGCGTCTTGTTTGCGCTTTCATTATAAAATGAATCTTTAAATTATGAAAACATTATGAGAGCAAGTATTGAAGAATACAAGGCTGTTGAGGCAGCAGCCATGAAGTTTGTCAGAAGTGTTGCCGAAGGCGACAGCAGTTATGCCAAAGAACTGTTTATAGACGAGGCCGTGCTGTTTGGCTATCTTGACGGAAAACTTGAGCACGGAAGCATAAATCAGTTTTATAACAATGTCGACTCGGTTGGCGGAGGCGCAGACTTCAAGGCTCGCGTAGACGTTATTGCCGTTGAAGAAACGCTTGCCGTGGTGCGCGTTCTCGAAGAAAAATGGGGCGGACGCATTGATTTCACCGATTATCTGCTGATGCTTAAAATCAACGGTGAGTGGAAATGCGTGGCCAAGGCATATAATCAGAATTCAGACACAATACAGAAATAAATAGAACTTTAGGTTATGAATATAGTTGTAGTTACAGGAAGTCCGCGTAAAAACGGCAATAGCTTTGCCATGACAGAAGCTTTTATAAAGGAGGCTGAGAAGTGCGGACACAAGATAGAACGTTTTGATGCGGCAATGATGAAGATTGACGGATGCCATGCGTGCATGACATGCTATAAGACAGGAAAGGCATGCTCGTTTGACGATGATTTCAATATAATAGCCCCGGCAATATTAAATGCCGATGCCGTGGTGTTTACAATGCCAACTTACTGGTATTCTATACCTGCACAGATAAAAGGCGTTATTGACCGTCTGTTTTCTCTTGTTGTAGGCGGAAAGGATATTGCAGGTAAGAAATTCGGCTTGATTGCCTGCTGCGAGGAAGACGACATGACGGTTATGGACGGCGTACGCATTCCGCTTGAGCGTTCGGCTGCTTTGTTGAAATGGGACGTTGTGGGCGAAGTGCTTGTTCCTGCCGTGCTTAACGAGGGAGACATAAACAAGACCGACGGTTGCGCCAAGGCTGCCGAGCTGGCACATAAATTCTGAAGCCAATGAAAGTATTGCTTATTAACGGCAGTCCTAACAAGGAGGGCTGCACTTACACCGCATTGCATGAGGTTGAAACGGCTTTGAGAACCGACGGAATAGACACAGAACTGCTTTATCTCGGCAAGAAGCCGCTGGCGGGATGTATAGCGTGCGGAAGCTGCATGCGCACGGGCCACTGCTTCAGAGACGATATAGTAAAAGACATACAGGCAAGGCTTGATGAGTTTGATGGCATAGTCATCGGTTCGCCGGTTTATTACAGCGGTCCGTCGGGTCAGCTTGTGTCGTTCCTTAACCGTCTGTTTTATTCTTCCGAAAGCCGCATGGCCGGTAAGGTGGGCGCCTCGGTGGTGTCGTGCCGCAGGGGAGGAGCGTCTGCCACGTTTGAACAGCTTAACCAGTATTTTACTATATGCAATATGCCCGTTGTGTCTTCTCAATACTGGAATTCTGTGCATGGCTTCACGCCCGATGATGTGATGAAGGATAAAGAAGGACTGCAGACCATGCGTGTGTTAGGTCATAATATGGCGTGGCTGTTGAAATGTATTGAGTGTGGGCGCAATAACGGCATTGACAAACCTCAGTCTGAACAAAGATTGCGCACACACTTCATTCAGGATAAGTATTAGGCTGTAATATAAAGATGATGGCGCGTCTGTAAAGACGCATTATCATCTTTTTTATTTTCGTACGGAATGTTTTCCATGCAAATTTTGTGCTGTCTGCTATTTTGTTGCATGAAATTTGTTCCGGCTGGTTTATACGAATTGTTGAGCACATCGAAAGAACTGCCGGAATATAATAAAGTAGCCGATGGTCAGTAAAGCTAATTTCAGTCTATAAAACTTCTGATGTTAAATGAAAAAGTCAGTCTCTTAATTGTTCATTTGTCTTAATTTTATTAAATTTGTGGCGATGATTAAAGTGTAATTAGGCATGTTGATGTCTTTTGTGATAAAGAATTATGGGGCTATACACTTTGTAACTTAAATCTAAAACAATAAAAACCTTGTTGTGTAAAAATGAAAATAGAAATTAAGAAAATATTGTTGCCGATAGTGTTTCTTGCCGCATCTGCAAGCTTTACCTTAACCGGTCAAAGTTGCAGTATGCCTAAAGGCAATACACAGCCGGACACGATAGTACGTGCAGAGTTTGTTGATTCATCTGATAAATGGAAGGACACAGAATATTATGTGACAACAAAAAAAGATACTTCTGCGCTTTCGTGTATAATAACGACAAGAGATGGTAAAGTGAAAAATGTTGAGTTTTATAATTTGGTTGGTCCAAAAATTTGTTTTACTGGAAAAAATGTCAGTAAAAATGACACTGCGGCAGTGGGATATGCATCTCCTATTTCTTATGATTTTTATAGTCCCACATATAAAGAAACAATCCATGAAATAGAGTTATGTTTAGACGCAGCATCCAAGGTCTACGATTTAACAACAATGGATGCGATGTCTGGGTTTTTGTCTACATTTGGCGATATAGCCGTAATGACAACCAATCTGCTGAATGCAAATTGTAAGCTTAACGAGCATGGCTATTATTGGCATTCGGATATGACGAAAGAGCTTGCGAAGACTCCTTTGGCAGAAGACCTGAACATAATGTTGAAAAAGTATAACCGTAGGGTGAAACGCATATCATGTCAGGAAGGAATATTGACTATTTCAAAAGAGGCGATGCTCGACAGAAATATTTCGAAAGATTTGTCAATTCCTGATAAGGTTTGGGAGGTCTCGTTATATATTAAGTTGGAGCCGTTGCAGCAGAAATAAAAGTAGACATCATATTGTGAAAGTTTTAGATGGACAGACAGTATTATTATGAAAATTTAAAAGCTTTTTTGCGGTTCTTTTGATGTAAACAAGTTAAATTTGTGGCGATAATATATAAACCGAGCCTATGAAAATATCTTTGTTTATCGTTGCTTGCATCATCTTTATTGTTGCGCCTGTGGTGATGTCGGGTAAGGCAGACATGCTGATACCCGGACTTAAAAGAATGTACCCGGGAACATTAAGCAAGTCAGACTTGCGCGGAATACGTATTGTTTCAGGCATAGAATATATGCTTATCAGTGGTGCCACGCTGGCTGTGGCGCTGTATCCTTCATGGGCTATGCTGCTTGCTGCTGCGTTGTTTATATTGGTTACGATGTTTCTCGCATACCTGTGTGTAAGAATATTCTTTCATGCCAAGTTCACCATCGGCGACGCCATAGCGTCTGTAGTCGACTCGGTGTTAACGCTAATAGCGTTTTAAGTGAAGAGTTGGATTTTTATTTGGAGTTAAAGGAGTTATAAGTAGTTAAAGGAGTTAAAGTCAAATGTTTTGTGGGTATTGTCTACTTACGTGGTATTCCATGTGCAACTGATATGAATCAACAAAGCTAATGTGCCGGCTGATTTGTAATCTGCCGGAATTAAGTATAAGGATTTATCAATCCGCTTGCTTCCTATTTTTATCTTAGGTATGAATTTCGGATCACAAATCCTGATATTTATTGCTGTCGGATAGCATATCCGACAGAACAATAGTCTTGTTGCTTCTTGACGTTTTTATAGTTTACAAGCTAAAATTCTTTGGATTTCTTTTCACTAGTGTTCGAAAGATTATTTTATTCATGTTATGTTGCAATGGCTAAAATCCGTTTTACGGAATTCTTGCCTTCAGCCGGATGTCACCATTCTGTTTGTCCGCATTACCGCCATTTAGCACGACCATAAGTTGACAGACCCAATCTTGCATCTCCATAAAGAACATGAATTTGCCTATAGAGAATCCCAGGCCGTTCTCACGCTTGTAAATCATCACGAGCATGGCAGTGATGAGCGTCATGTACAGTATAACCTT